>Ga0207648_10000155_pt1 | contig 69524 bp, 74 predicted proteins | sample KBSMisM32_FD_184310 | JGI IMG/M metagenome (GOLD analysis project Ga0207648, IMG submission 184310) | Miscanthus rhizosphere microbial communities from Kellogg Biological Station, Michigan, USA - KBS Miscanthus M3-2 (SPAdes) (version 2) | ecosystem: Host-associated > Plants > Roots >...
CTGCCGGCATTGTCGGTTCAATGGCGAGCCAACTCGCACGTGAGGCCGGCGCCTACGTCATTGGTACGGGACGCGCTACCCACCGTCAGACGGCGCTCGACTTCGGTGCGCACAGGTTCGTCGACCTCGAGAATGACAACCTGGAAGACGTAGGCGAAGTTGACCTGGTTTTCGATGTCTTCGGTGGTGACATCGCGAAGCGGTCCGCAGGCTTGATTCGGGCCGGAGGAACTCTTGTGACTATTGCGGGGCCACTAGACGCGGTCAACGTACGAGTGGTGGACTTTGTTGTTGAACCTGATCGCAATCAATTGAGCGAGCTTGTCCGGCAGGTCCGGAACGGGCGGCTGCGGACAAACATCGGCAACGTCGTTAGCTTGGATAACGCAATTGCTGCCTTCAACACAACTGAACGATCTAAAGGGAAGACGATTATCCGCATTCGGCCATAAGGATTCGGAGATTTCGATCAGTTACGCCATCCCCGGTGCGACCTTAAATAATAATATATTCAATCTCTTACATATTGTGTTATCTTACGTGAAAGGTCTTTAATTGTCAAATCGATCCAATCTTTCACTCTAAACATCGCAATTATAGCAATAGTCCTGTAGATTCGTATCTATCAAACGAAAAACAAATGGATCTGCAATTGAAAAACAAAAAAGCGCTGGTTACCGGGTCAACCGCCGGTATCGGTTATGCAATAGCTAAACAATTAGCAAAAGAAAATGCACTGGTTTATGTAAATGGCCGCACCAGCGAGCGCGTTGAAGCTGCTATAAAAAAGTTGAAAGAAGAAACCGGCAACCAGGATATTCATGGTTTAATAGCAGATTTTTCGAACAGTAAAGACGTTGAAAATTTAATTCAGCAATTACCCGAAGTTGATATCCTGGTAAATAACGTAGGCATATTCGAGCCCAAACCGTTCAGGGATATTCCGGATGCCGATTGGATGAAGTTTTTTGAAGTAAACGTGCTCAGCGGCGTGCGTTTGGCCCGGGCTTATTTTGATAAAATGATTGCCAAAAACTGGGGCCGTATAATTTTCATTTCAAGCGAATCTGCCATTCAAATCCCGGATGAAATGATCCATTACGGCATGACTAAAACAGCCCAGATTGCAGTTTCACGAGGACTGGCTGAGTTGACCAAAGGTACGGGCGTTACTGTAAACACCGTTTTACCGGGCCCTACATTTTCAGAAGGCGCCGGCGACTTTATCGAAAAACTGGCTAAAGATCAAAATAAAAGCATCCAGGACATTGAAAAGGAGTTTTTTCAATCCGTGCGGCCAACGTCACTTTTACAACGTTTTACCAGCACTGATGAAGTTGCAAACATGGTAGCTTATGTTGCAAGCCCTTTATCATCAGCTACAAACGGGGCTGCTTTGAGGGCTGACGGTGGTGTGGTTAAGGGGATACTGTGAGCGAGGCGCAAGGCGGCTGGCGCATGGTGGCAAGGTCATCCTTTGTTCCAATAAAATACTAACGCCAACCGCCATGCGCCTCCCACAATTAAAATCCTGCACTTTATGTTAACGTATGTTAACAGATTCTCCCGGTTTGAGCAGCTCGTTATACATTAGAGCATTATTCGAACCAACCGATGCGCAGAAAGCTCAACATTATCTTTTTACTGATCACTTTGTCGCTTTTCGGCATTATTGCCTTCCAGGTGTATTGGGCTTTTAATGCCTATAAAGTAAATAAAGAAAAGTTTGATAGCAATATCGATGTGGCTTTGCAGCGTGCCATAAGCGATTGCAAAAAAGACTATCTGGATTCAATACGTACCGTTATCGCTCGTCGCCTCTCCCCTCCCGAAACCCATTTGAAAATTGATACAATAACCGAGACAGCTGATCATAACCTGCAATATCTATCTATTGATTCAATTTCAAATTTGTATTGGCGAATAAAAGACAACAGCCTGATACCTTTTTCTCAATTAAAAACCTATGGAAAGAAGATAGATCACAAAGCCACTTTGAGAGAACTAATTGCTGAAGCTGCATTTAATACCCCTGTTCTGATGCACAATATTCTACAGGGTTTCAGTATTTATGACATCAGCTCCCATGGCATACTTGGCTCAACGATCAGTCATGATAAAAGCGAAATGGATATACCTGAAGATCGGATCATGAAATTTGACCCCGCATTAAATAATACCGTATATGCACTTAGAAAAGATTTTCGTGAGTCGGATAGCATCAAAATAAATAAATATCTAAAGACGGAATTAAATAAGCTGCACATCAGGGCGCCATTTAACCTGATAATTTCAACTTCAGCCACAGTGCCGGCAAAGTTAAACTCACATTATAGTGAAACTACGGAGTATCATTATAAATATCATGGTTTCAGAATGTTCCTGAATATTGTGGGTCCAGAGTTCTTTGTAAGGGCGGTAATAAGAAACCCACAAAATGCAATAATAAAAAGCATGCTGATTACCTTGTTAATGTCTGTGCTTCTTGTTGTATTGACAGTATTTTGCTTCTGGTATATCTTCAAAACCATTATCCAACAAAAGAAACTGAGTGAACTGAAGGATGATTTCATCAACAACATGACCCATGAACTGAAAACCCCGATTGCCACCATGACCGTAGCTATAGAAGGTTTGCAGAAATATAACGCGCTGAACGATCCCGAAAAAACTCAGCGTTACTTGCAGACCTCACGGAATGAACTTACCCGTTTAAATGATATCGTAAGCAGGGTATTAAATGTAGCTGCGTTCGGCAATGATGAAGTAAAGTTGGTTAAAGAGAGCATAAATGTAGATGAGCTGGTAAATGACGTGATAGAAATCGAAAAGTTAAAGGCAAACAAGCCGGTAACTATTTATTATGAGAATAAGAGTGATATAAAAACGATCGATGCTGATAAATTGCACTTCAGGAATGTTTTGGTGAATCTGGTAGATAACGCCATAAAATATTCCAATGAGCAGGTTTTAATCATCATAACGTGCTACAAAGTTGGCGGCAATGCTTTATTTTCGGTGAAAGATAATGGCATTGGCATACCAGCATCGCATATCAGCCTGGTGTTTAATAAATTTCATCGTGTACCCACCGGGAATGTGCACAACGTGAAAGGAACCGGACTTGGACTGAGTTACGTGAAATATGTGGTAGAGGCGCATAATGGCAGCGTTATGGCTGAAAGTGAACCCAATGCAGGCAGCGAGTTTATTATATCTATCCCTTATAATCAATGAATAAAACACGGATACTTTTAGCCGAAGATGAAATTGCGCTTGCGCATATTGTTCGCGAAAGCCTGGAGCATGAAGACTTCGAGGTCATCCTATGCTCAAACGGCGAACAAGCACTGCAGAAATATTTAGAACACAAACCGGATATCCTGGCACTGGATGTAATGATGCCTAAAATGGATGGTTTTGAAGTAGCTAAACATATCCGGCTCAACGATAAGGCCACACCTATCCTTTTCATAACCGCCCGGTCACAGCCTAAAGATGTTGTGGCCGGGTTTGAATCAGGTGCTAACGATTATCTGAAAAAACCATTCAGCGTAGAAGAATTGGTGGTGAGAATAAGGGTGTTGCTGAGCGATAACCGGCTGCTGCAAAAGACAAAAGTGAAAAAGGAGGAGAGTTTTTCTATTGGGAATATTCTGTTCAATCCGCATAAAAATACCATACAACAGGGCATTGAAAGCTGGCAGTTGTCATCGCGCGAAAGTGATATCCTGAAGCTTTTATGTCAACAGGAACAAGACGTTATTTCAAGGAAGTCGTTGCTTAAAACTATTTGGGGCGATGACAGCTTTTTTAATGCCCGCAGCCTGGATGTTTATATTACCAAGCTGCGTAAGCGGCTGGAGGCCGACCCCAATGTGCAGATTATCAACATTCGCGGTATTGGCTACAAATTGGTGTGGTGATAACTCTGTTAATGTTGATTTCTTTTTACACTAATCAGATATCGTTTAAACATAAATTTCGGATATTTAGCCATCATGCTGGTATCTGAGAATGTTTTGAAGTGGGTTCTTCGCTTTTACCCCCCTCTCCTCTTTCAACGCATTTGGGTGATCAGGTTCGGGAAGAATTTCAGGAGCGTGAGGGTAAAGGTCAATAAGAGCCTCGTCAATAATAATTACAACAATTCGATCTTCGGCGGTACTATTTTCGCAGCAGCCGACCCGTTTTATCCTCTTCTTTTTCATCAGATATTAATACACAAGGGGTACCAGGTACGTGTTTGGCTTAAATCAGCACAAATCAGCTATTTGAAGCCCGGCAGAACTGACCTGTTTTTTGATATCAACATTGCCGAAAAAGACATTGAAGAGATAGAGCAAGTGCTGAATACAAATGGTAAACATGTAAAGGCCTACCCTATTGAAATGTATAACAAACAGGGTGAATTATGTGTGTCTGTATCGAGTGAAGTATATATCCGTAACCTGAATTTAACTGAAACCCATAATACCGTTGCCATCTGATGAAAACTGTAATGAATGATAGTGCATTTGCCGAAAAAGGATTTATCATTTCAACAGATAAAAGCCTGATCGATTTCGAGGTGGTGTATAACTATCTTAATAACGATTCCTACTGGGCGAAAGGCATACAGCGCGAGCGGATGAAAAAGGCCATTGAAAACTCCATTTGTTTTGGAATTTATCATAAAGGCAAACAAGCGGGTTTTACGCGTGTAGTAACAGATATGGCCACCTTTGCATACATTTGCGACGTATTTATCCTTCCGGAATACAGACGTTTGGGGCTTTCGAAATGGTTGATGCAAACCATTAAACAACATCCGGAATTTCAGGGTTTAAGGCGATGGTCACTAGCGACACTGGATGCACACAGGCTGTATGAGCAGTTCGGTTTTACAGAGCTTAGTAACCCAAGCAGATGGATGGAGATTTATGCACCTTACCAAAAACCTAATCAAGGAGGAGAAAAATGAATATCAAAAAGCTGATTTTTGAAGGTGAAGGCGTAACACTTGATTTTAAAAAGACCATAACAAGTTGCGAGAAAATTGCCCGTACGATGGTATCGTTTGCCAATAACAGAGGCGGCAGGCTGCTCATAGGCGTTGCGGATGATGGTACCATAAAAGGCGTAAAATCTGAAGATGAAGAACGATATATGATCACCAGGGCTTGCCAGCTTTTTGTAAGGCCTGTACTGGAACCGATTTTTGAGGAGGTTTATATAGATGATAAGCTGGTATTGGTGGTCGAGATAAAAGAAAGTGACAGCAAACCGCACTATGCCCTGGCCGAAGATGGAAAATGGTGGGTATATGTTCGTGTGAAGGATAAGAGTGTTTTGGCCAGTAAAATTGTAGTGGACGTATTAAAGCGATCAGCGGATGACAATGGCGTTTTGATAGAATACTCAGCTAATGAAAAAGCGCTATTGGAGTATCTGGATAAAGAGAATCGCATCAACGTAAAAGAGTATTGCAATTTGCTTAAATTGAGCCGGCGCAATGCACAGCGGATATTGGTTAATATGGTGCTTTCGGGGGTAATACGAGTACACACTACAGAGAAAGAAGAATATTACACCGCCGCCTAGGCAAACTATAATTTGCTACATTAGCAATCCCGCAACCAATTGTAAATGGAGAACCTTTACCAAAAATATAAACCCTTTTACAAGGATAGCCTCCGTTTGGCTGTTCCTGTGATGATATCACAGCTTGGTCATCCGCTTGTACAAATGGCCGATAGTATCATTGTAGGACATTTTGCGGGAACTATTCCCCTGGCTGCCGTATCATTGGTGAATAGCATTTTTGGGATTGCGATGGTAATCGGAATAGGGATTTCCTATGGGATAACGCCATTAATCGCACAGCATAACGGGCGGAATGAGTTTAATGAATGCGGGCAATTGCTATCCAATAGCTTACTTATTAATACCATTACCGGTATTTTACTATTTGTATCGATAAGCTTTGGTACAATGCACCTGATCGGACATCTTGACCAAACTCCCGCGGTGGTTGAGCAAGCCAAACCCTATTTGTTTTTACTGGGCATATCACTTATCCCACTGTTGGTATTTAATACCTTTAAACAGTTCGCCGAAGGTTTGGGATTTACCAAACAAGCCATGCTGATCTCGATCTGGGGTAATATACTCAATGTTTGCCTGGGGATCATCTTCGTGAAGGGCATGTTTGGCATCAAACCGATGGGAATCAGAGGTGTGGGGTACAGTACGCTGATCGACAGGTGTACTATGGCTACAGTGATGGGGATTTACGTATTCCGTTCAAGACATTTCAGGAAATACCTGGTCGATTTTGCTGCTAAAAATATTGACCGGTTGCGAAGCAGCAAAATACTAAAGATTGGTGGACCGGTTGCGATGCAATATATTTTTGAAGTGAGTGCATTTAGCGGCGCTGCTATCATGATCGGTACAATAAGCCCGATATCACAGGCTGCACACCAGGTTGCTATAAGCCTGGCTTCATTAACCTATATGGCGGCAAGCGGTATTTCTGCGGCTGCGGCCATTAAATCCGGTAATTTCTTTGGAGCCAAAAAACACCAGGAACTGAGATTGTCCGCTATATCAAGTTACCATATTGCCATTGTTTTTATGGCGATAGCAGCGCTTGCTTTCACCTTTGGCAACCATCTGCTACCTTGGATATATACTTCAGATAAAAGTGTTATACTAATTGCTTCACAGCTACTTATAATTGCAGCCTTCTTTCAGCTATTCGACGGAACACAGGTTGTCGGCCTTGGCGTACTCCGTGGTATGGGTGATGTAATTGTGCCCACTTTTATCACCTTTATTGCCTATTGGATATTGGGTTTGCCGGTGGGATATTTGTTAGGCATTAAATTCCACATGGGAGTATCCGGTGTATGGTATGGTTTGGTATTAGGATTGTTAACATCATCTATCTTACTATTTATCCGGTTTCAGTTGATCAGTAAGAAACACGAGTACAACGTACCGATTGTAATAGCGCAGGATTAAAAATACAGATCGTGGGCTAATCGGTAGGTATTGCAATGTGCATCTACAATATCCCTGATATCTGTCGAATAACCGCCGCCCATGCTCACCTGCACCGGAATTTTGCGTTTATGACATGTTTCCAAAATAAGTCGGTCACGTTCCTTGCAGGCTTCTTTGCTCAAGGCCAGCTTTCCTAATTTATCAGTCGCCAAAATATCTACTCCAGACAAGTAAAATATAAAATCAGGCTTTTGTTGATCAACCAATTTTGGTAAAGTGTTTTTCAAAATATCCAGGTATTCCTTATCGCTTGTTCTGTCTGCTAAAGGGATATCAAGATCCGATCTCTCTTTTCGATATGGAAAATTATTGGCCCCATGCATCGAAAAGGTAAACACCCTTGGCTCATTTTCAAATATCTGCGCTGTTCCATTTCCCTGGTGCACATCTAAATCAATTATTAAGATAGATGATGCTAATTTATTATTTAATAAATAGTTAGCTGCAATAGACTGATCATTTAAAAGGCAAAAACCCTCCCCCCAATTTGTACCGGCATGATGAGTGCCGCCGGCTACATTGAAGGCAATTCCAAAATCAAAAGCATAATGACAACCGTCGATCGTTCCCCTGGCAATTCTAATTTCACGCTCTATTAATCGTGCTGAGAGTGGGAAACCTGTGCGGCGTTGTTCTTTTACAGGCAAGGTCAAATCGCGTAGTTGATACCAGTAATCGGCATCGTGGGTCAAGATGATAGTTGCTTCATCCAAAGGATTTGGTGAAAAGAGGCTTTCTTTAGTGATTGTTCCTTCATGAATCAGTTGAGCGGGGATCAACTCATATTTCAGCATCGGAAACCGATGTCCCGGCGGTAATGGATGTGCGTATATCGGATCGTAAGCTACCTTCAGCATGGGTTTTATTCAGAAACGACCAAAGACTCGTCCAAATACATTGCAGCTCCATAGACGTCTTTAAATGAGTTATAAAGCGGAACCGGGCTCAGGCGGATCACATCCGGTTCGCGCCAATCACCAATCACACCATTTTCCGCCAGATAATTGAAGATGGCTTTGCCGTTTCTTTTACAAACAATGGATAATTGGCATCCGCGAATATTCGGATCGGATGGGGTAATAATAAAAAACAACTCTTCCCCGTGTTTACTGTTAATCTCATGAATCAAATATTCCAGGTATCCGGTCAGCAAAATGCTTTTTTGACGAAGTTTTTCCAATCCTCCTGCTTTCTCGAAAATATCCAGGGCAGCCTTGTGTGTAGCCATTAGCAAGATGGGACTTGTACTTACCTGCCAACCCTCCGCACCATGAGCTGCTTTAAAGCCCGGAGCCATCAAAAAGCGTTTGTCGGGCCTGTATCCCCACCAACCTGCAAATCGCCTTAAATCGGGGTTATTAAAGTGTTTCTCGTGGACAAATATTCCACTTATCCCTCCCGGACCGGAGTTTATGTATTTGTAGGAACACCAACAGGCAAAATCAGCGTCCCAATTATGCAATTGCAAAGGCACGTTTCCCACAGCGTGCGCCAGGTCAAAACCAACATAGGCCCCAGCTTCATGGCCGGCTTTCGCTATGGCCGCCATATCGAACACCTGACCTGTGTAATAATTTACACCTGCAAATAAGACCAAAGCAAGCTCATCCGCATTTTGCTCAATGGCTGAAATGATGTCTTCTGTTCGCAAAGTATGTTCTCCTTCGCGCGGAAAAACTTCAATAATGGCTTGACCAGGCTCAAATCCGTGGTAGATTACCTGGCTCTCAATAGCATATTGATCGGACGGGAAAGCTCCACCTTCCATTAATATTTTATACCTTTTACTATTTGGTTGATAGAAACTTACAAGCAACAAGTGAAGATTTACTGTAAGTGAATTCATCACGGTAACCTCATCCGGCCGGGAGCCAGCCAGGTTAGCCAAAGGCTGTTTGAGCTGATGATGAAACTGCAGCCATGGATCATCACCCTGAAACCAGCCTTCGACCGCAAGATCTTTCCAGGTATTTAGTTGCGAACTCAAATATTTTTCAGTGGATTTGGGCTGAAGGCCTAAAGAGTTGCCGCATAAATAGATTGAATCCTCGCCATTATATTGCGGTATAAGAAATTCATTGCGGAAATGAATCAGCTCATCCTGCGCATCAAGGTTTTCAGCAAATGCCAAAGTGTTCTCGTATATCATCAGTCAATATTACGAAATAGCATAGAGACGCGATGCATCGCGTCTCTACAATTATTTGTTCGGTTTACTGACATACTTATTGCCTTTTGCATAAAAGCGATAAGGCAATAATGCATCCTCCTGTGCATAGGCAACGCCGATACGGGGCACAGCAGCGATTTGGTCGTCAGTAAAAGCCAATCCCCTGTCCTCAATCCAAAGCTGATCGCTTTGCAAACTAATACCGTTCAACTTTCGGTTGATGCCCATTGCTTTGGCAACAGAACCAGGCCCGGCTGTGACGTTAGGTTTTAAAGTATCCAAACCCTTCCTGCTTAGCATAATGTCGATACCGGTTGTCGGTTCGATGGCTCTGATCAAAATAGCCCTTGGTTCGTTTTCGGCAGAAACAACCACATTTAGCATTTCATGAATGCCGTAACATAAGTAAACATAAGCAATACCACCCTCTTTGTACATGATTTCGGTACGACGTGTACGTCTATTCCCAAAAGCATGTGAAGCTTTATCTATTACGCCGTTATAGGCTTCTGTTTCAACAATATATCCACCAGTAAGTAAGCCATCAATTGAAGTAAATAAATACTTGCCCAGCAGCTGTTTACTGAGCGAGACCACGTCAGAGTTGAGGTAGAATGAGTGAGGTAATTTCAATTTACAATATCCTTTAACCAGTTATTGATTTCTTTAGCTTTAGTATAGATCATAATGTGCGTTCCGCCTTTAATGATGGTTGCGTTTTTAATCCTTTGGTAAGGAAATATCTTGTCCTTATCCCCTGTAATGTGATAAACATTGGGCGGTATGGTTTGATTTTCCCAATGCAAAATACCGTCTATGGCCCATTTTATAAAATTGGACGGAGTACCTTTCAGCATACTCACAAACAATTCCTGATGATGTTTTGACATCTTCCCCATCACTTTCCGCACTATAAAACCGGTTTGAGGAAGCCATGAAGATGGAATTAATTTATAAAGCGGAAGATATCTGTACAATGTATGTGATCTAGGCGCCTCACTTGCGGTTTTTATAGATGAAATCAGGATAGCTTTATCTAGCTTTATCCTTTTGGCGATTTCAATTGCCAGCATGCCACCTAAAGAATTGCCGATAACTATTGATCCGGAGGTTATCTGGTAATGGTCGATCAGTTTTTGTGCGTAGGTAGATAAAGTGTCCGGTTTTTCAGGTTCTACCCAACTGATCGGAACGACCTCATGTCCTTTTAAATCGATATATTGGAATATACGCGCGTCGGCACCCAGGCCGGGAATTAGATATATCTTACTCATTAAAACCGTAGCAATTTTACGATCTGCCCCAGGTACTGGGCGTCGGCCTGATCAAACTGATCTAGCTCTTCGCTGTCCACATCCAGTACGGCCACTACTTCATTGTTTTGGTAGATCGGAATAACGATCTCAGATTTCGAAAGTGAACTGCAGGCAATATGGCCCGGAAATGCATCCACATCTGGCACGACTAAAATTTTGCCCTGCTCCCATGCTGCTCCGCATACGCCTTTCCCTTTAGCGATACGTGTACAAGCTACCGGTCCCTGGAAAGGGCCCAGCACTAATTCGCCATTCTTTACAACATAAAACCCGACCCAAAACCACTTAAACTGCTCTTTTAATGCAGCTATTGTATTTGCTTGGTTAGCAATCAAATCACTCTCCCCTTGCAGTAACGCTTCTATCTGCGGAATGAGTGATTGATATTGTTCCCGTTTATTGGTTGATTGTATGATGGTTAAATCCTCGGCCATAAAACAAATGTAACTAAGCCACCTTGAAATTAAATAACCCAAATCTCATATTTAATCTTTTATTTCGCCAGATGATCGTCAGTCTTACCATGGTTCGTTATCGTAAAAGGTTTATCCCTTTTGCTTTGCTGGCTATGGCTATGCACCGCAAGCCCATGAAGCGTCAAAAGGGCTGCTCCTTCTGGCAATTAGTTGGTAGTGGAAAAAACGGCACGTTCAGCCTTAATCCCGACTGGCAACAATGGGGGTTATTGGCGGTATGGGACGACAGGCAAGCCTTTGATTATTTTTACAAGGATTCGTTTGTATCCAAGTGGTGGAACAGGTTTGATTGCGAAAAATGGACGATACTATGCGAACCACTGCAAAGTCATGGCCAATGGGATGGTAAAGAGCCTTTTGGTGCTCTAAATATACAAGGCTACAAAGGACCTGTGGTAGTGTTGACACGAGCAACATTACGATTTAACCGACTAAAGAATTTCTGGAACAATGTAAATGGGGTGTCAGATCTGATGAGAAGATCGCCCGGATATATTATGTCATTAGGTATTGGAGAACGTCCGGTATACAGGCAGGCGACATTTTCAATATGGAATAGCCTGGACGAAGTAAAAGCCTTTGCGTATGGCTCAAAAGAACACAGCGAAGTAATCAAAAAAACAAGAGACGAAGGTTGGTACAGCGAAGAACTGTTTGCGCGGTTTTGGCCCATCGCCAGTACCGGAACTTTAAATAATGTGGACCCATTAAAAGGGCAAATCAAATTGAACGAACTATGAGAATTATTGCAGAACTCCCCCACGCTGAATTCAAGATATCTATATTGTACATGAATCAAAAGTTTATTGTAAAGGCCGAACAAGGTTCGCTTGAGCAAAGCTACAAGATACCGGAGATGGATCTGACCGATGGCGTAAACAGCGTGTTTGAAATACTGGATGAAGCGTTCATGACCAAAATAGCAGCGCGCTTCACCGAAATGCGAAAGGATTATAAGGAAGCCTACTTTAGGTATAACTATTAAGTTATATAAATATCACAATATCCTAACAAATAGCATTTTATATTTATATATCATGATAAACAGAATTTAATTTGGCAGAAATGAGCACCTGAAAGCTATGTTTGAATTTTAATTCAATTAAAAACTTTAATAAAAATAGCATAAAATATTTATTTTAAATAACTTATAACTACCTGCCAAATATTATTTGGTAGTAAAAATACCTTGTTTTACATGAAAAAATTCAATATTCAAACACCCGGCTCAATTATCGTTGAAGCATTACAAACCAAAATAGATCTTAAAACTAAACCACCCGGTGCATTAGGAAAGCTTGAATTATTAGCAAGTCAGATCGGTACGATCCAACAATCCCTTAGCCCGGTTTTAAACAATCCAACGGTAGTGGTTTTTGCCGGCGACCATGGCCTGGTACATGAAGGAATAACCCCCTATCCCCAGGAAGTTACTTATCAAATGGTAATGAATTTTTTAAACGGCGGAGCAGCTATTAATGTGTTCGCGAAGCAGAATGGTTTAGAAGTTAAAGTGGTGGATGCAGGGGTTAATCATGATTTTGGACAAACCGAAAACCTGCTAAATTATAAGGTAAACAAGGGCACGAGGAATTGCCTGAAAGAAGCTGCGATGACGCCGGCTGAACTGGCGGAAAGTATTGAAGAAGGTGCCGCTATTGTCAATGACTTATATAAAGCCGGCTGTAACTGTATCGCATTTGGAGAGATGGGCATCGGAAATACTTCGTCTGCATCTTTGCTGATGCATTACTTTACAGATATCGATCTTGCAACCTGCACCGGGCGCGGTACCGGGCTTGATGATGCCGGATTAAACAAAAAGATAAGTATACTGCAGACAGTTGCCGCTCACCACGGCAAGCTGGAGGGCTGGGAGGCCATTATGCAGGCCTTTTCTGGTTTTGAAATAGCTATGATGACAGGAGCTATGCTACAGGCGGCGGAAAATAAAATGGTGATTTTGCTTGATGGTTTTATAGCAAGTGCGGCTTATCTCGCGGCATTTAAACTTCATTCAGAAATTGAAAACTACATAATTACCTGTCATCAATCAGACGAAAAAGGGCATCGGTTATTGCTGGAATACCTTAACCTGTCCCCACTTTTGAATTTAGGAATGCGTTTAGGTGAGGGAACAGGTGCAGCAGTTGCATTCCCATTAGTGAGTGCAGCCGTAAATTTTTTAAACGAGATGGCAAGTTTTGAATCAGCAGGAGTTAGCAACAAAGAATGATGAAACGGGAAATAAGAGTATTTTTTACGGCGTTAATGTTTTTTACCCGGATACCCTGCCCAAACTGGGTTGATCATTCGGAAGAATACCTCAACAAGGCGTCAAAATATTTTCCGGTGGTCGGTATTATTGTTGGGGCTGCAAGCGCATTTATCTTTTGGCTATCTCAATTGGTTTTCCCGGCAGAGATAGCAGTAATCTTCAGTATAGTTGCTTCTATACTCGTTACCGGCGCTTTCCACGAGGATGGTTTTGCCGATGTTTGTGATGGCTTTGGGGGCGGCTGGACAAGGGAGAAAATCCTGCTTATCATGAAGGACTCGCGGCTCGGCACATTCGGAGTGATCGGATTAGGGCTTATTTTGCTCTTAAAGTGGTCCGTATTGAAGTATTTCCCGATAAATACAATTATGATTGCTCTGATAAGCGGACATGCTATAAGTCGTTTGAATGCGGTGTCATTGATTTTTACCGATGAATATGCCCGGGACGATGATAGCAGCAAATCAAAACCACTGGCAACCAAAATGAGTTCCGGCGAATTAATGTTTGCTATCCTGTTCGGTATTGCACCTTTGGGTTTATTTACAAACATTTATGTATTGCTTACACTGGGGCCGCTGTTATTTGTTCGCTGGTATTTTTCAAGATATTTTAAAAAATGGATAGGTGGCTACACTGGCGATTGTTTGGGTGCAGTGCAACAGGTATCGGAAGTTGTTTTTTATTTGAGCCTCATATTGATCTTTAAATATACTGCCTGATGGAGATCTACCTGCTGCGGCATACCGCTGTTAACAACCCCAACAAACTGTGTTATGGCCAATCAGATATAGAGCTGGCAAATGAGTGGCAAACGCATTTTGATGCTTTAAAGCAAAAATTAGAGCCCAACTTACCCGGATCAATATTTTATTCGAGCCCTTACCAACGATGTACGCAACTCGCGGGCTTTTTATCGGGTGATCAATTTCAAACTGATGTCCGACTTTCAGAAATGCATTTCGGGGATTGGGAACAATGTTTATGGACAGAGATAGACCAGCCGGTTTTAAGCGCATGGATGGCTGATTTTGTAAATTATCAGGTGCCTGGGGGCGAAAGTTTTGTGCTGATGCACCATCGTTGTACTCAATTTTGGGACGAATTATTGGCCTTACAGGCCGACAGGATATTCGTAGTGACCCATGCAGGGGTGATTCGTTCTCTTCTTGCCCATATTTTAAGTATTCCCCTTGATAAAGTCTTCCACCTTGAGGTCGATTATGGCTCTGTCACTAAAATAGCAGTGGCTAAACAACATAGCTGTTACCAAACGGTCAACTATATTAACCGGTAGGCAACAGGTCGCAATACCAAAAGCCCGAAACACCCTTAACCGGGTCTGATGAAAAACAAGTGTCATCAGTGTTTTTTGGTGCGGTATATTCCTTAAAAACCTTTTCACCTGTTTTATAATCAATTGGAGACGAAAATATGGGGCCTTTAAATACAAAGGTATGGAACTCGCCATTTTCGCCACATACATCTACGTTAGTCGGCAATTCCCGGATCAAGTCATTTGTAATTTCTCTGCCAACAAAATTCTCCAGGCGAGACTGCGTGCAAGCGATGACGGTGCCAAATCCTAAACCTAAGAACTCATCGATCAACTCATGCGAATCGCGCTTCCAAAGCGGGTAAATGCCTCTCATTCCAACTTCAGAAAGACGTTCATCACGGTATTTTTTAAGGTCTTCTAAAAATATGTCTCCAAAAATAGCGTGTGTGATCCCTTCCTCTTTAAATTTTTCCAGGTGAGATCGCATGGTATTATCGTATTCAGCCATGCCGGGCATTTCCGGTAGCCTTATCTCATAAAGTGGGATACCTATGCGTTCAGCCTGCATCACCAATAATGTCTCCCTCACCCCATGCATAGAAATGCGATTAAGTGCATCATTTACAGTAGTTACCAAATATTTAATTTCAATATCAGGATTTCTGAGACAATGATACAATGCCAGCGCACTATCTTTCCCCCCGCTCCAGTTGAAAATGCATTTTAGTTTTTTAAGCATCTGTTAAGTTTAAAACCTTAGTTTAATTTAAAACCTTAGTTTAATAAGTATCATTGAAGATCAGCTCTGCTACTTGTTTCCGGCTTTCCCATTTCAGGATCTCCAACTCTGGCTGTTTAAGAAAATGGCTCGTATAACCCAGGCAAAAGTAGCCGACCAGTTTGTTTTTTTTCGGCGCTTTCAAAATTTGTTTAACCTTTTCAGGATCGATAATACTAACCCAACCCATACCAATATTTAATGCCCGAGCCATCAGCCACATATTTTGAATAGCACACACCACACTATACAGACCTACTTCGGCCATGGAAGTTTGCCCGAGAATCGGATTTTCATTATGAGAATAAAATATGGCAATGTTCAACGGTGCCTCAAAAATGCCTTCGAGCTTCAGTTTATTATATTCCTTCTGCTTTTCGTCCTTAAATAGAGTCGAAGCTTTTTCATTCTCCTGGTTAAAACTATCTTTTATTTGTTGTTTAATTTCATTGCTCTTTACCAGGACAAATTCCCAGGGCTGTGAAAATCCCACAGATGGTGCGTTTACCGCAGCCAGCAGGATTTGATTAAGCTTCTCTTCCTCTATCGGCCTATTGAGAAAGCGATTCCCCCTGACATCTCTCCTGTTCACCATGATGTCCAGCAAAAGGTCTGCCTCTTCCTGTTTAAATAATCGTTCGCATGCAGTTTCCATCCTTTATTTTGATTTTAACAACTCTTCAACCAGCCTTGGTACACCAATAGTGGCCTTTTCTTCTATTCTGATCATAGAATCAATACCATAAACTGATGGAATTTTAGGATCAATTATGTATTTCGGCGCATCGGATGATACATAGTTTATTAAACCCGCAGCAGGGTAAACAGCCAATGATGAACCTATCAGCATAAAAATGCCTGCCTGCGAGCATATTTGAGCAGCTTTATCTATCATTGGTACCGCCTCACCAAACCAGACAACATGCGCCCTTAGCTGCGAGCCCATCTCACATAGTTCGCCCATTTTTAATTCCCAGCCATCGATCGGATAAGTTAGATTAGGGTTTTTACTGGATTGCGAACGTGTTATGATGCCGTGCAAATGCACCACATCGGTTGAACCGGCCCGTTCGTGTAGATCGTCAATATTTTGTGTAACGATAGTTACCTTGTATTTTTCCTCAAGCTTCGCTAACGCGAAATGCGCGGCATTGGGTTTTGCTTCCAGAACAGATTTCCGGCGCATATTGTAAAACTCCTGCACCAGGGTTGGGTTCCATTCCCATGCTTCTGGTGTGGCTACATCTTCAATGTTGTAACCTTCCCACAAACCATCGCTATCTCTGAAAGTTTTCAAACCGCTTTCGGCGCTAATACCTGCTCCGGTTAGTACAACAATGTGATCCATCATTTCAAATTTAGCGGCAACCCCGATACCATAAAAACAGCTTTATTAGCTTTTTGGGCAATATGCTGGTTTACCCAGCCCTGCAAGTCGGCAAACTTGCGGCCAATTTCGGTATCAGCATGCATACCCATACCAATTTCATTTGAGATAATGATCCAGGTTGCATCAATTTCAGCCAGTTTATCAAATTCCGTTTTGATTAAACTCAATGTTTCATCAACGTTATATTTAGTATCCGAAAAAAAGTTGGTGAGCCATAAGGTGACACAATCCAATACGACCACCCTGCCCTGTAAATTAAATTTTGATGGGTATCGTTCTTCCTCAATATTCTGCCAACGCTCGTCACGGTCTTGTTGGTGCCTTTTGATGCGTTGCTCAAAATCCTCATCCCATTTACGGGCTGTAGCTAAGTAAATAGGGTTATCGATCAAACTCAATGCTAATTGTTGCGCATAGCGACTTTTACCCGACCGTGTACCACCTGTTATATAATATATCATAAAAATCAACCTATAAAAAAAGCGACCTGCATGATGCGGATCGCTTTTCTTTTATATCCTTATTATTTAAACCGCAATCTCTTTGCTGGTGCGTAATGCAGTAAATTTACTCTTAGCTAATTCAAAGCCCCCAAATAATACCGTTCCATAAATAAGGTTTGCAAATAGCATACCTCTTTCAAATGGGATAGCCGCGATTAAAGATTCACCATATCCGTAAAGGCTTTTTGAATACATCGTCCCCTGCAACCATGGATCAATATCTGTAATAAGCCAATGCACCAAAACAGCGCCCACTGAACCTAAAACCACATTGGTTACGTTAACTTTCTTAATATATGTACCTATGAGCACCATAAGGGCAAAGGCAATATAAACTGGCAGTGCGCCGCTATAAAACAGCATAAATTTGCCAAAATAAAGATAGTCTAACGCAATATCACTTATAAAAAGGGTAAATAATGGCACTAAAAAAGCCTTCCATTTATCCGAAAAATAAGCTCCGCCAAAAAGAGCCATTGCGCCAACGGGGGTAAAGTTTGTCCATCCGGTAATATGGTTGAAGTTGATTAGACGAGTTGCGCCGGCTATTATGATCATTACGATCAACAGGCTATTTCTAATGTTTAGTTTTTCTAATGACATAATGGAATATTATAAGGTAAAATTACTCAATTATCTTTTTAAATGAAATTTAATTGATCTGATACTTTAATCCGGCAGTAAAATTAATGCCGCGGGTATTATAGCCAAGCCAGTCGGTATACTTCGTATTAAATACGTTCTTCAGATCGCCAAATAGCTGTAGTTTATTGGTAAGCTGGTATTGAATGTGGCCGTCAACCAGGTTATAATGTTTTAATGTTATCGGGGAGGGTGCAAATGTAATCGGATCAAATTTTGTATCTGATCTTTCGCCGGTATATTTATAATTCAAGTCGATCGATAATTCTTTTGTTGCCTGATAACTCAAATAAATCCCATAAGTGTTTTTGGGCCGGCGTACCAGGCCATTCGTTCTAACACCGCTGACGTCAGTTTGCGAACCGGTAACATAAGCTGCATAAGCTGACGCAGAAACCTGGTCTAGTTTCAAAGTAAGTGTGCTCTCGAATCCTTTGTCATGCTCAAATGCTCCGTTTTCATATTTTCCAAATGGGAAGGCGGGAAGAGAGTTAAAATAGATTACATTTTTTGTATCCCGTTTATAAAATAGCGAGTTGAACGATAATGTGTTTCTGATAATTTCCCAGTCAAAACCGGCTTCGTACGAAGTTGTGGTTTCAGGTTTTAAACCTCTATTGCCGTACACCGAAGATAGCTGATAAAGTGTAGGCGCTTTAAACGCAGAGGCAACAGTGGCAAATAATTTAAACTGATCGGCCAGAAGCACAGACGGATTTATTGTATAAGTCCAGTTGTCACCATATTTACTGTGATAATTATACCTGCCGCCTAGTTCCATACGGAAGATGTTGGACTTAAAAAATAATGAAGTATAAATGCTGGTTATATTATTATTTGCGTGTGGGATAGTATCATAGGAGCCAATTTGATCGGTACCACTATATTTAAAATCAGTACCGCTTGTTATGTCCAAATATCTGTTCAGACCATAATTAAAGATCGCTTCTGCATTTGTTATATGGCCTTTAATTTTTGCATGATACGGAGTATTAAAATTCGCGTCGTTTGGAAGATCATTATAATTGTTCCAAACATCGTTTTGGCTTAAGTTAAATTTCAAGTCGCCCTTTTTAAGAGTCATTTTTGCGCCAACTCCTGCAAATAGGAAAGTGCTGTTATAAGTATAGTTTTTATCATCAGTAAATGCAGCGTATGGTAAATGTCCTTTGTTATATGTAGTTTGAAGATTGCCATTCAGACTAAATTTGTCGGTAATGCGCTGATTTAGATTTACGCTAGCTGAGCGCTGGTGAAAATCATCATTTCTGAAACCCGCTTTGCCCGTGGTATCTGTTGCTGCCGGAAAGCCTCTTGAATCAGTATTTGATAAATTGACAGCAATTCCGGTATTTGTTAATTTGCCTATTATTTCTGCCGATTCCCTGAAGGTATTATAACTACCTCCAGCCAATTGTATGGAAGTATTTAAACCCTGTTTTTTTGCGTGTTTGGTAATAATGTTGATTACCCCGGCAACAGCGTCAGAGCCGTACAAGGTTGAACCGCTTCCTTTTAATATTTCGATATGATCGATTTGATCAATCGCAAAAGCGTTCAAATCATAACTTCCATCGGTGGCCCCTGCATTATTGGCAGGAAAGCCATCAATTAAAACAAGAACGTTTCCGGTCAAAGCACCGTTTAGAAATACCGACGAACTGATGCCTGGTGCATTATTTGCTCCCGAAAAAGTAATACCCGGAATGGTATTTAATAATTCAGACAGTGATTTCCCTTGTGCGCGATTAATTTGTTCGGCTGAGATAATGGTAACTACACGGCCGGTTTCAGATAATTTTTTTGGTGAACGCGTAGCTGTAACTACTACGGTGTCGAGCGCCCGGTCTTTCTCCTGAGCATGGGCCGCTGTCTTCAACAAGGCCAGTTGTACAAGCCCCAGGCTTGTAGCAACAATTAAGATTTTTTTTTTCATGTTGTTGTGAGTTTTCGCCCACAGCATACAGAAATGGAAAGTTTGGAATGGAAATCAGAGCATTCAGATTCAAGCCTCAATCCCCGAAAGCTATGAATAAATACGTGCTCTGGCAGGTCTTCTGACTTACTCCCCTTTTGTTCTGCCTTCCCAACCGCCAGTTAGCGGATAGTGACCTTGAATGAACTCTGGTTATGGAGCTTACAGCTGCGGGACAGTCCGGGATTTACACCCGATTCCCTTTTAATCTCCTGATACTCTCAGGAAAACCTAAAGCGCTGCAAATGTAGCTGATGGAATTGGGATTTTCAAGGGTTAGTTGAAGGGTTGATTAAGTTAGATTGAGTTGATTAAGTTTTTTAAAAATTGATTAACCATTCAACTTAATCAACCACTTAACCCGATCAACTAATAATTATCTTTAACACATGAAGTTCCACCTTACCTGCCTGTTATTTATCCTAAATTTATCTGCTATGGCCCAACAGCCTGATACTATTTTCCTGAAAAATCTCATTGAATCTCATCCTGAATTATTTGAACATATTCTTCATCACCCAACCCACAATGAGGTACAAGTACTTTATACCCAGATAGACCGGGATGAACATAATGTACCTCATTTTAAATCATATACCTACCGATTGAACCCCAACAGGTACTTCTACCCTGCTAGTACGGTGAAATTGCCAACGGCTATTTTTGCACTGGAAAAATTGAATAAACTGCACATTAAAGGCCTGACGGCTAAATCTGCAATGATTACCGATAGCGCCTTTGAGGGACAAACCAAAGTAACAAAAGATACCTCCTCTAAAAATGGCCTGCCAAGCATTGAAAATTATGTCAAAAAGATATTGCTCGTGAGTGATAACGATGCCTATAACCGCTTGTATGAATTTGTTGGTCGCGAAGAGATTAACGATAAACTTAAAAAATATGGCTTGACAGGTACCCGAATTATCGCCCGCTTAGCAATTGGTGACAAAGGAGAAAGTACAAGACATACCAACCCGATCGATTTTTATAATGGGGACAAACTAGTGTATCATAAACCACCATTGTTTGATTCCAGGGATTATCCAATGCATTTGGAAAACATGATCCAGGGTAAAGGTTACCTGGATAAAAACGATAAACTGGTAATGCAGCCTTTTGATTTCTCACAAAACAATATATACCCGCTGGTGGATCAGCAATCGGTTTTGAGAAGATTGTTGTTTCCGGAAATTTACCCGGAAAATGACCGCTACACGTTAACTGACGATCAATATAAATTCATTTATAAATACATGAGCATGTGGCCGACGGAAAGTAAGCACCCAACTTACAGTCCGCCAGAATATTTTCCCGCTTATTGCAAATGGCTATTTTATGGTGGCGATAGTTTAACGGTGATTAATCCAAATATTCGAATCTTTAACAAAATTGGAGATTCGTATGGCTATGATATAGACAATGCGTATATAGTTGATTTTAAGAATAAGGTAGAATTTATTATCTCGGCAGTAGTTCAATCTAATGATGATGAGATTTACAACGACAACAAATACGAGTACAAAACCGTGTGCCTGCCTTTTATGAAGAATTTGGCACAGACGATCTATGAATATGAACTGAAGCGGGATCGGCAATACAAGCCTGATTTGAAGAAATTCAAGTTTAAATACTAAGTCTTATTATTTTGAAGCAAGAGAGATCAAACGTAGCTGAAGTAGCCCGGGTGTTCCTGAAACTAGGACTCATCGGCTTCGGTGGCCCTGCCGTACACATTGCCATGATGGAGGAAGAAGTAGTGCGGAAACGGCAATGGCTAACTCATGAACATTTTTTGGACCTCATTGGCGCCACTAATCTTATTCCGGGCCCAAATTCAACGGAAATGGCATTGCACTGCGGTCATGAACGTGCGGGTTGGAAAGGCTTACTGGCAGCTGGAGCTTGCTTTATCCTGCCAGCTGTTTTTATCACCGGACTACTTGCATGGGCCTATCAGCAATATAGCACCTTACCTCAGGTTGCGCCGTTTATTTACGGTATCAAGCCTGCTATTATTGGAGTCATCATATCCCTAATGATCACCCTTGGTAAAAAAGCACTAAAGACTATTGAACTGGGGTTTATCGGCGTCGCATGTACCCTATTGGCCTTATATGGCGCAAATGAAATATATGTATTATTTGGGGCAGGATTAATAGGTATCGTCATCCATCTTATTAAAAACAGAGCAACGTCGCTAAACTTTATTTTACCTCTTTCATTTTTGGCGGCAAGTGATTTGCCTCATACAAATCCCACCCAATGGAAGGTATTTTGGATGTTTCTAAAAATAGGATCAATCCTATATGGAAGCGGTTATGTGCTTTTTGCTTTTCTGAATACTGAACTTGTAAAAACCGGTATACTCTCTCACCAGGTATTGATCGACGCGATTGCTGTGGGGCAATTTACACCCGGACCTGTATTTTCATCAGCCACATTTATCGGTTGGCAAGTGAATGGAATCCGGGGTGCTATTGCGGCCACTATCGGGATTTTCCTACCTTCTTTCGTATTCGTCGCTTTTTTGAACCCTCTTGTACGCAAGCTGCGCAGCTCAAAAGCAATGTCCGTGTTTCTGGATACCGTTAATATGGCGTCGATTGCTTTAATACTGGCTGTTTGCGTGGAAATGGGCAAATCATCAATTACTGATTGGAAAACTATCTTAATCGCTGTTTTAGGCTTTATCCTATCAATTAGCTTTAAGAAACTGAATACGGCTTTTGTGGTGTTAGGAGGATCGGTTTTGGGCTACTTGCTTTGGTTGATATGATTGATTAATAAATTTTTCAAATTCAGACAGGGCAATCATTCCTGCTATAGTCCCCTTCACATGCATGAAAATTTGACCAGCTTTATTATCTAACTGTAATCTTCCTTTAAATAAATGGCTATTTACAGTCTAAATAAACTTTGTTAATTCGTTCCTGGTGACCTTATGACAAACTAACTCTTCGTTGTTCTTTGAAACGATCAAGCGTAGGCGCTTCCCTTCTTGTTTAATCGAAAATGATAGCTGATCGTTGAGCTTTATCTTGTTCACAATCAAATATAAACAAAACAAAAAGGCCTGCATTAATGCAAGGCCTTTTTAAATTATTTTGCTGGATCTTTATTTTACAGCATCAACAATTGCTTTGAAAGCATCCGGATTGTTCATTGCTAAATCAGCTAATACCTTACGGTTCAAACCGATGTTTTTAGCAGTTAACTTACCCATTAACTGAGAGTAAGAAATCCCATGCTGACGGGCACCTGCGTTGATACGTTGTATCCATAAAGCCCTGAATTCTCTTTTCTTCGTTTTACGGTCGCGGTAAGCGTACTGTAAACCTTTTTCAACTGTGTTTTTTGCAACGGTATAAACCTTGCTTCTCGAACCCCAATAACCTTTGGCAAGGTTCATGATTCTTTTCCGGCGTCTTCTCGACGCTACTGCGTTAACTGAACGTGGCATCTTTTTGTCTTTTGGTAGTGAGTGTCAGCGAGCTGAACTTGTTTACTCTAATACCTGGTTTTAAATCTGTTAATTACTTTCCGATACAAAGCATACGTTTTACGTTACCCATATCCGCATCAGACACTAGGCTGGTGTGAGTAAGGTTACGCTTACGTTTGGTTGACATCTTGGTTAAGATGTGGCTTTTGTATGCGTTCTTTCTTGCAATTTTACCGGTTCCAGTAAGCGTGAAACGCTTTTTAGCACTGGAATTGGTTTTCATTTTTGGCATAACTCTATTTGTTTGTTTTTAGATATTTACGTTTCTCAACGTTTTATTGTCATTTGCACATCTGTGTATTCACTCATCTGCGCATTATTTCTTTACTCCCTTCGAGGCAACGGTTAAAAACATCCGTTTTCCTTCCAGTTTTGGCAATTGTTCAACCTTGCCTACTTCTTCTAACGCCTGTGCGAAACGCAACAACAAGATTTCCCCCTGCTCCTTGTATACTATCGCACGACCTTTGAAGTGTACATAAGCCCTCACCTTTTCACCTGCTTCCAGGAATTTGATGGCATGTTTCAATTTAAACTCGAAATCATGATCGTCCGTATTCGGCCCGAAACGGATCTCCTTAATAACGGTCTGTTTAGCGTTACTCTTGATCTCCTTCATCTTTTTCTTCTGCTCGTAAATAAACTTGTTATAGTCTACTACTTTACAAACAGGCGGAACAGCGTTCGGAGATATTTCAACAAGGTCCAATTCTTGCTCTTGTGCTATTGCAAGTGCATCTTTAAGCGAGTACACACCTTGCTCTAAGTTGTCACCTACAAGGCGAACTTCCTGAGCTCTGATGAATTGGTTAATGTTATGTTCGGCTTCCTTTTTCTTAAAAGGTGGCCTTGGTCCTCTGTTAAAATTGGGTTTGTTTAATGCCAAGTTATACCGTTATTTCTTTTATTATTTGTTGTTTAAATTCTTCAATAGTCATGCTGCCCAAATCGCCCTGCCCATGTTTACGAACCGAAACTTTGCCTTCGGCTTCTTCCTTTTCGCCTACAATAAGCATATAAGGGATTTTTTTGACTTCAGCATCGCGTATCTTCCGCCCTATCTTCTCGTCTCTAAAATCAATCAGCCCGCAAATATCGGAATCTTTTAATATATCAGAAAGTTTTTTTGCATATTCTTCATATTTTTCAGATATCGGCAAAATGGTGAATTGTTCAGGCGATAACCATAACGGAAAATTACCCGCACAATGCTCAATAAGAACCGCCACGAAACGCTCTAATGAACCAAACGGTGCGCGGTGGATCATCACGGGGCGATGCTTTTGATTGTCACTCCCTGTGTATTCCAGTTCGAAGCGCTCCGGCAGGTTATAATCCACCTGGATTGTACCTAACTGCCATTTACGACCGATTGCATCCTTCACCATAAAGTCGAGTTTAGGGCCGTAAAATGCAGCCTCACCTAACTCAACAACAGTTTTCAACCCTTTTTCATCAGCAGCTTCAATAATTGCCTGTTCGGCCAATGCCCAGTTCTCATCGGAACCGATATATTTAGCTTTGTTTTCAGGATCGCGAAGCGAAACCTGTGCAGTGTAGTCCTCAAAACCTAAAGCCGAGAATACATAAAGCACCAGGTCGATCACCTTCTTAAATTCCTCCTTCACCTGGTCGGGGCGGCAGAACAAGTGTGCGTCATCCTGAGTAAATCCACGGACGCGGGTTAAACCATGCAGCTCACCACTTTGCTCATAACGATATACTGTGCCGAATTCTGCATACCGTACCGGCAGGTCCTTATATGAACGCGGCTTCGTTTTATACATCTCGCAGTGGTGTGGACAGTTCATCGGTTTCAGGAAAAACTCCTCACCTTCCTGCGGTGTTTGTATTGGCTGGAAGCTGTCCTTGCCGTATTTCTCATAGTGACCGGAAGTCACATACAAATTCTTGTGACCGATATGCGGCGAGATCACTTGCTCGTAACCTGCTTTCACCTGGGCATTACGCATAAAGTTTACCAGACGCTCGCGCAAAGCAGTACCTTTTGGTAACCACAATGGCAAGCCCATACCTACCTTTTCAGAAAAGGCGAACAACTCCAGTTCCTTGCCCAATTTGCGGTGATCGCGTTTTTTTGCTTCCTCTATCAGGTGCAAATAATCAGTCAATTCGCTTTGTTTCGGGAAAGTAACCGCATAAATGCGGGTCAACTGTTTGCGGGTCTCGTCACCACGCCAGTAAGCACCTGCAACGTTCATCAGCTTTACAGCTTTTACAAACCCGGTATTCGGGATGTGTGGCCCGCGGCAAAGATCAGTGAAGTTACCCTGTGTATAGAAAGTGATTGAGCCATCAGGCAGATCCTTTATCAGGTCCAGCTTGTACTCGTCACCCTTTTTTGTGAAATAATCAATGGCGTCTGCCTTGGATACCGGCGTGCGGACATATTCCTCCTTTGTTTTAGCCAACTCCAGCATTTTATCTTCGATCTGTTTAAAATCATCCGAAGAAAACTCGCGGTCGCCAAAATCTACATCGTAATAAAAACCGGTTTCAATGGCGGGGCCGATACCAAATTTGGTGCCCGGATAAAGTGACTCTAAAGCCTCGGCCATTAAGTGAGCCGATGAATGCCAGAATGTCGATTTGCCATTGGTGTCGTTCCAGGTGAGCAACTTAACATGTGCATCCTGTTCGATCGGCCTGCTGGCATCCCAAACCTGGCCATCAACTTCGGCCGCTAAAACGTTTCTTGCTAAACCTTCGGAGATCGACAGCGCGATCTGCATGGCAGTCGTCCCCTTTTCGTACTTACGGACGGAACCGTCGGGAAGTGTAATGTTAATCATCTACAACTATGATTTATGTTTGAAAATAGTACTTTATATCGATCACAAACAGCGTGATCTTCAATTATGAGGTGCGAATTTAATGATTTTTATCGTCAACTCTTGATTAAAATGATTTTACAGAGCTATCAATATCCGGAGCAATGAAGTTTCAGATACAAAAAAGGAGCTGCAATTACTTGCAGCTCCGTTCAGCCAATTAACTATCTTAAACGTTCAAATCTTTTTCAAATGACTGTTATAAGTATCAGGCTATTTTTTACTACCACCGCCAAAAAAAGCCCCTATAGTAAATCCAAGATAATTTGAGTTATTGCCAAGTATGTCATATGAAGCGGCCATCCTGAAATGCCCGGCTTCAAATCCTGCGCGCGGAAAGACCCCGAATTTGGAAGCACCGGGAACTAATACAGCACCATTACCCGTTGAAGAACCAGCAACTGACTGTTGCGAAAAAACACCTGCACCAGCACCGGCAAATGGCCTGAAACCACCTTTCATGAAGTAGTATTCAATTGTTGGGCAATATGAAGTTAAAATGGATACGTGGGTTTTCTTTTCGTTGCTGGTAACATCCTGGTAACCTATACCGGCTCCTTCAAATCTAAAGCCTACAGCCAAATCATCAGATAATCGATAATGCGGCTCAACAGTAACGGTTACCCCCGCTTTGGTACCGCCACCAGTACCGGCCGATGGTATAGCATAGCCTAAATCGATATCAACTTTAAATGCCCTGTAGATTGTTGATTGTGCATTAGCGTAAAATGATACGATGACTAATGCAGCAAATAGTAATAGTTTTTTCATGTCGTTTGAGATTTTTTTGTAATGACTTAGAGTTTTTAACAGTGATTTTATAGTCTGTATTCTTAAATGTAGAAGTATTAGAAAGCCGTTTTTTTAACATTATGTAAAACGACTTAAATACTTGATGATAAGGCACAAATACTTGACATATGGAAATTGTCACTTCAGATAATCATCGTAAATTGCTGTATTGTTAAAATTTATATTTATGAGAAGGGCCCGATGGTTCAGTAAATACACACTGTTCTATATTCTTACGTGGATGATGGCTTCATTTATCATTATGCTGATAAATTATAACCCTCGTACGCCATGGATACCACAGTGGATAGGTCATATGATTATTCTCGGTTCAGCGCTTCCTGTTTGTTACTACACGGCTTATAAGTTAACTCCGCGCTATTTGTATTCGAGAAAAATACGTGCTTATATTGGGTACTTTTTGCTTTCTGCTTTTATAAACGCAGTACTTTCGTTCTTTTTTGCCCTATATCTTTATCAGTTAGTTACCGGAATCCAGGTTTTTGGCTCAGTGCTCCGCATTGTTTCCCTCTTCCCCGAAACACTATTAATTGATATCAGCCTGATCTCCATCAGCTGTATCATTAAAATAATTGCCGATCGCTATTTTATGGAACAGAGGTTATTGGAAATAGAAAAAGAAAAGGTAACTACTGAACTTAATTTTTTGCGTTCGCAAGTAAACCCTCACTTCCTTTTTAATGTAATGAATACGATCTATTTCCAGATTGATAAAACCAATTCAGACGCACGTCAATCTGTCGAGAAGTTCTCCGAGATGTTACGCTACCAGCTCTATGAATGTACAACAGATAAAATTCAGATAAAGAAGGAGTTGCACTACATTAAAAATTATGTTGCTATCCAAACGCTGCGTATGGAGAAAGAATCGGACATCAGCTTAATGATTGAAGAAATGGAAGATTTCTTAATCGCCCCCCTGCTTATCCTTCCTATCGTTGAAAATGCATTTAAGCACGTTTCAAATTTTAAAACGCCTGCGAAAAACAGAATACATTTGAGCATTAAAAATGAGGATGGGAAAGTTTTTCTGATTGAAGCCGTTAATACTTATGATCAGTCAAACGGCCAACAAAAGCAGCTGTTGCAATCTGAAGGTTTGGGCGTCCAGAATTTAAAAAGAAGACTGGAATTACTCTACCCCAACAAACATGAACTAAGCATCAATAAAGAAGCGGAAACTTATCAAACAGTACTTAAATTACAGTATAATGATTAATTGTTTAGTAGTTGATGACGAGCCCATAGCCCGTGATGGCATACTTGAATATATTGACCAGGTTGAATTTTTGCGCCCTGTGGCGGTATGTAAAAATGCCATTGAAGCAAGCTTCGCCCTTCAAAATCAACATGTCGACCTGCTTTTTTTGGACATCCAGATGCCCAAAATAACCGGGATTGACTTTTTAAAGAACTTGCCAGACCCGCCTCTTGTGATCTTTACAACAGCATTTCCTGAATATGCTATTGAAGGATATGAACTGAATGTGCTGGATTACCTTTTGAAGCCAATTAGCTTTGAACGTTTTTTTAAAGCTGTTATTAAAGCTCAAGCCTACCTGAACTTAAAATTAAAGCATGATCTGGTAACGTCAGAACCATTTTTCTTTATTAAATCCAATCAGAAACTCGAGAAAGTATTTATAGCAGATATTTTATATCTCGAAGCCTTATCTAATTATGTGATCTTATACACTAAAAATAAGAAGCATATTGTTTACATGAGTTTTAAAGGTTTCGAGAGCCAGTTACCAGGGCACTTATTCCTTAAAATTCACAAATCATTTATAGTTGCATTAGATGCTATTCAGACCATAGACAACAATGAAGTAGTCGTAGCCGACCATATACTCCCTATCAGCAAAAGCTACCGTGCATTTGTAATGGATAGGGTTGGAAAAAACCTCTTCAAAAGAATATAACGTTGATCTTTCAGTCTTCGCGCCACTTTCTTTGGTAGTTTTCGCGAACGTGCTGACTGATATAGGTACTATGCCCTGCACCTTTTTTTGCCAGTGCAATCATATTTTTCAGATGCTGTGCACCGGGTTTGTCATCGTCGTATAGATAGTACCAGCCTTCATGAAACAACACAACAATGCTATTTTTCTTGAAGCTATAAGCCACTACGCCGCTATCATGATCGCTGTGATATTTATGCATTTTGAATGGGCTTATATCACCTAAACAAATTAGCCACGATATTGTGACTGCTACTGGAACTGCTACCACCGCTAAACATTTCCCCACCCATGGGCCAACACATCGGCCAGGTGAATAGTTTTTATAGGAAGATTGTTTTTGTCGATATACCCTTGCAGGTGCAACAGGCATGAAGCATCAGTAGAAATAATATAGTCCGCTTCAGCAGCCATCGCATTGTCTACTTTTTGCTGAGCCATTGCAGTTGATATGGCATCAAATTTCACGGCAAATGTTCCGCCGAAACCACAGCAGGTCTCGTTATCTTTCAGGTCGACCAACTCCAACCCGAGTACCTTTGATAACAGCTGACGGGGTTCTTCCTTAATCTTACATTCGCGCAAGGCGCTGCAACTATCATGATATACCGCCCGACCATCCAACTCGGCACCAAAATAATCGAATTGCAGGATGTTAATTAAAAAATCTGAAAGCTCATAAATATTGCCCTGTATAGCACGACATTTGTTGTGCAGCAGCGTATTGGTAAACAGATCATTATAATAGTTTTTTACCATGCCCGTGCAGGAAGCGGATGGTGCGATGATCACACTATCTTCAGAAAAACCATTGAGAAACTTGGCACCCACGTTTTTAGCTTCATCCCAGAAACCCGCATTAAATGCTGGCTGACCACAACAGGTTTGCTCTGGGTTGTAACTAACGGTACAGCCCGCTTTTTCCAAAACTTTAACAGTATTCCAGGCAGTGTCAGGGTAAAGCTGATCGACAAAACAAGGGATAAATAACTCAACTTTCATCGGCGACTAATTTCAGAAAAAGTTTTTAGAATTAGTCATTAGTCAATGGTCATTAGTCATTAGTCATTGATTTCTTGCAGCCTTAGCGCAGCGTTATCTTCAAAACACGATGATTGGATGTTACATAAAGCGTTTTCTCATCACCGGATAAACGGCAATTGGAAACGAGGTCATTTACCAGTATTTTACCCAGCAACTTGCCTGCCCGGTTAAAAACCCATATCCCCCCCGGTCCGGAAGCAAACACATGGCCTTGTTTGTCGATCTTTAAGCCGTCAGGATTACCGGCAGCCGTTTTTGCCGCTGCATTTGCGCTGTAAAATATCCGGCCATTAGTGAAAAGGCCGTTTTTATCCAGGTCATACGCATACCAATAAGCTTTTGTGGGGTCAGAATTGGAGATCAATATAGTTTTGCCGCCGGGGAAGAACCCAATGCCGTTTGGCCGTGTAAGCGTGTCGGTAAGAAGGGTTATTTTGCCGTTTGCTGAAATTCTATAAACGCCCTGGTACGGAGTCTCTTTCAAAGGATCATCCACGTTTTTTTCAAGTCCATAGGGCGGATCTGTAAAATAAATGTCGCCATTGCTTAAAAAAGCCAGATCGTTAGGGCTGTTAAACTTTTTACCTTTATAGTTGAGCGCTAACTTGATAAATTGGGGCCGGGGTTTATCCAAAGGTGCGTCCATGATGGATACCGCCCTGTCGCCATGCTGGCAGATCACCAATTGCCCTTTTATATTTAGTCCCAAACCATTTGAGCCCAACTCACCACCGCGGGGTGTGATACCTGTGTAACCTGATGGCTTTAAATAAACTTGCTTACCGCTTTCTTTGGTCCATTTGTAAATAACGTTCTTCTTAACGTCTGAGAAAATGAACATTTTGTGCTTTTCTATCCATACTGGTCCTTCACTCCACAGAAACCCGTCGGCCAATATTTCCGCCTTGGCGTTTTTGCTAACTATGCTGCTGAATTCAGGGTCGATCTGTTTTAATGTGATCAATGGTTTGGTAGTCTGGGCATAAGCGACTGACATGTACCCGGTTAAAAGGGTCATCACCAATAATAGACGATTGTTACGCGTTTTCATATATTAACCATTAAGAATTACTTCCCTCCCGCTTACCACCACTTTATCCACCTTAATACTGCCATATGCTACATTTATCGATGGTTTTCCTCTCTTAAAGCTTACATTTCCAAAGCCTGTTTCTGTACTAAGAAAGCTGGTAAAATCGCCGACCCGAGAATCAATATAAAGTGTTTTAGTCACCGCATCAAAGCGAACCCCGGTGAGCGCCTGCAGATATCCATAGCTGGCTAAGGCCCGGGCATACCAGTGACCGCATTCGTATTCATTAAACGGGTTGCGAATACGGCCGTCGTACCTATCGCGCGAGGCGCGCAGTATTTGAAGGCCTTCCTCCACATTGCCTGTTAGCATTAAGTGAGAGGCTACCTGGTGCTCTATCCCGGTCCACACCTCATCACTGTAAACAAATGGTAAAGACAGTTTGCCGCCTTTTGGCCAGGTACATAACAGCAACCCCGCTTCATCGCCAAGGGCATATGATGGGCGCTGCGGATTGGCATGTTCGCTCAGGTTTTCCTTAAAATTGTATTTATGCACCGCCTTTATATGGCTTTTAATTTTTTGCGGATCGATGGTTTCGGGCACCATGCACATCTGTGCTATCCATGCACCCAACACACCATCCGAGAGGCAGCCTTTGCCATATTGATACTTCGGCCCCTCCTTTTCCAATAATGCTTGTGCCTCTTTTGAATATTCGCCTCCAAACGATTGTTCTGTAGCAGGATTTTTAGCGTTCAAACCGGCGATTGTTATTTTCTGTATAAAATATTCGCCGTCATACAATTCGCCTTCCAGCATCTTCTTACCCTTTGCTGCTAAATCCCGGTAAAAACGTACATCCTTACCCAAGAACTCGCCCATCATAGCAAACGCAGTAAGCGATCCTATATAAAAGCTGGTATGCATGCCGTCCGGTCCCCAGAATTCAATGTCGTAAGTGTTATGGTGCGGTTCTTCTATCACCCCTTTATGGCGCGGGTCCCAGGTTTTGATGCAATAAACCATGCTCGTTTTCACCATGGGATACATCTTTTTGATCCAGTTATTATCCCCGCTGATGCGCCATTCGCGGTACACCTTCATAATGCCGCCCAGTTGCCCGTCTGCAGCAGCATGAAAATCATGAGTTGCAGGTCCTATAGGTAAATTGGCCCTGAAAGTCTGATGCCCGCTCTCATCCTGGCTCTCGCAAAACTCAGTATGCCGTAAACTCCGCTCCAATGCCGGGAACAGGTGCGGAATAGCCTGCGCATAGTTCCACACATGCGTGCACGAACCATGACAGCATCCCCACGAGTCGCCGCAACCCTCAAAGCTCCATAAACGACCGTCAAATTGGCGCATTACTGTTGGCGATTTCAAGATGGTGAGATTGGCGGCAACCGCTTCAATTACTTCGGGCGGTAAGGTACTGTTGTAAAATGCAATGCTAAACAGTTCCGATTTCTTTCTCAGCGCTTCATAGTTCTCCGCCCAATAGGCGGTCACTGCATTTATACTATCAAACTGGCTGCTGTACCAGGGCTTGTAAAATTTACCGCTATAACCTTTATCATATTTATCCAGTTCCAGGTCGGCAGGGGTATTGCAGCACCCGCTGGTGGCATCGCAGTTTTGCTTGCGTGTGCCCATTTTGCCGAAGGTGATCTCTGAATCTGGTGTATACCAGGCCATCATCACCCTAATTACCTTTTTTTGCCCCGCGGCTAACTGAAATGGCACATATAAACTTGCCCCAGGCGCATCATTTGGTACAGGTGGGTTGTTTTTTACTTCAGCATTTTTTACAGCATTCCAGGCCATGGTGAACGGGTCCCACCATCCACCCCTAAACCAGCAGTGGTCGACTGCGGTTTCGACTTCTGATGAGAAAATGGCAAAGTCAGTTGAATATGGTTTCTCTTTTGTTCCGGTTTCTGATATGACAAACCCGTTTTTGATAGGTTTTATGCTATTTTTCCCATCGTCCAGTTTCAGAAAATTCCTGGCATTAAAAGAGAATACCGCATCAACAGGTTTACTCCCTGAATTAGTAAAATGATATTCGATAGCGCCGACCGGCAAGCTTGAATTATCATCGTCGGTAGGAATAAAAGGGCTCCAACCGGCAATTTGGACTGACAACGGAATATCTTTATCCGCAAGTTCAATATGGCAAAAAGGAAATTCTGTTTTGAAGTTTGTGCTATGGAAATGTGGCAACCCGGTGGTCGACCCGCTCAGTCCATTGCCCGCATCGTGCAAGCCAAACTTTTTCCAATCTGGCACCGGTCCTTCCAATAACTTTGCGCCATTTTCGATACCTTTTACCGAAATAGCAGCAAACATTCCAGGATCATTAAACATATCCGGCTGGTTACGTACCGACACCTGCGAAACCACCCCCGAGCCCTCCAGGCAAAACATACCTGCCCCCAGGCCACCTATAGGGAAAGCGATACGGTTAAGGAATTCGCCGGTATAAGGTGTGTTGTATTTTCGCTTTTCAGCAGGATCTCTTTTTGATAGCTGGGTTGGTTTTGAGGTTAGCTCCGGTTTACCCGCTATATTCAAAATATTGAGCGGAATAAAGGCCATTGTTCCGCTCACACCAACGCTTTTCAAAAAGTCTCTGCGGCCCGGATCTTTTTTACCTGGTTTATTAGGCATAATGTCTATGATTGGTGCCTGAAATTATTAAAAATAATTGGAATAATGGGTAGTAACTCAGGACTTAAAACTCACGACTTGGAACTCCCTTCACTGCGCCAGCAACTTCTTCTTCTGCGTATCGTACTCTGCCTGAGTAATGGCACCTGCATCCAGTAGTTTTTTGAGTTTGAGGATTTCGTCAGCAACACTATTGGCTGGGGCTGATTTTGGGCTATTACATGGCGTTACCTCACAGGTAGCTATGGCCTCTTCTATCCATATATCGCAGGTTGGCAAACCCCCTGTTCTGATGGTGATCACGGTTTTTTCCCCGGCCATCTGCTTCATATTCTGAATCTTTTTTATCACATAGCCGTTACCTGTCATATCCTTATGTGCACTAGGCGAATTGCTACGGCGTGGATTAGGTGGTCCCGGGAGCAACTGATTGATCTCGATGTATTTAAAATTACCATCCGGCATAGAACCTAACCCCAGTTTAATGGTGTCGCCGGGATGATAAGTTACTCCGTTGGATGCATGGTATTCCTTTAGTTTTTGTGCAAATGCGACATATGGTACGAGCAAAAAAAGAGCGATTATGACGTTTTTCATGGTAGTATATTAAAAATCATATACTCAAAGTTAAAAAATACAATCATTTAATCAACTCCAACTAATGGCTGATTTGCTACATGTTTCTTTTGATAACTCAACAAAGAAAGCAGCAATATCAACCCCGCGATAAAATAAACACACAACACTAATGTCGAATTACGCATACTATTAGTGATATCATCTACCAAACCAAAGCTGAACATCCCTCCTACAATTGCCGTCTTTTCTGTCACATCGTAAAAGCTAAAAAATGAAGCAGAATCGGTAATTCCCTGAGGGATAAATTTAGAATAGGTGGAACGAGAAAGCGATTGTATACCTCCCATTACAAGGCCCACAACAACTGCAATAATATAAAACTGAGTTTCGTTTGTTGTAAAATACGCCGCTACGCATACAGCTACCCACACACACACTACCCATGAAAGCACCTTAACATTGCCATAAATATCAGATAACCTGGACATCAGCGTGGCGCCAGCTATGGCTACCAGTTGAATGAGCAAAATAATAGATACTAATGAGGTGGTTTTCATATGCAGTTCTTTCGCGCCAAAACTTGTGGCCACCAGCATAATGGTTTGCACCCCCATGGAATAGAAAAAGAATGCCGGAAGAAATCGTTTAAGCACGGGCATGTTTTTTACCTGCCGCCAAACATTACCCAATTCAATGAAACCGCCTTTAATGATATTTTTATGATGACTTTGCGAATTGGGACTCCCTTTTGGCAGAACAGTAAATGGAATATAAGCAAAGCATATCCACCAGATACCCACCAATAAAAATGATAACCGGGGAGCGAAAGATTTATCAACTATGCCGAACCATTCAGGCTTAAGCACAAACGCAAAGCAAATAAGCTGCAATATTACACTGCCAATATAACCATAAGTGAAGCCTTTAGCACTCACACGATCCTGCATATCTAATGTAGCAATTTCGGGTAGGTATGAATTGTAGAAAACGAATCCTCCACTGTACCCTATTGCTGCCAGTCCGAAGAATATCATGCTGGTTTGTAAAGTATCAGCCTTAAAAAAATAAAGCATCCCGCATGATATTGCGCCCAACCACGTAAAAAACTGCATAAATATCCGTTTGTTGCCCCGGTAGTCAGCTATAGATGTTAATATAGGAAGCAGTATTGCAATAATAAGATAAGCTGCAGCGAGCGTATAATCAGACAAGGCGGTATTGACAAAACTATGTCCCCCAAAAGTAACATGGTTGTTATTCTCGGTACTGCTGGTGATGGCCACGTAATAAGCCGGAAAAATGGTAGATGTAATGACGAGATTATAGGCTGAATTGGCCCAATCAAAAAAGGCCCAGGCACGTATGGTGCGCTTGTTGTTTTTGGTTTCCATTTATATGCTAAATGTATATAATTTTTTTGCACCAAATAAAAATGACGAAGTCGCTGGTTGATATTATCAACTTATTAACAAATCAACATTTTATTAACAACATTGATAATCAAAGTCAATTTAGAATGAATTTATGTTAATAAAAGCCTATTTCAGCCAGTTTATGCTTATCTTTGAAGCAAAGGCAGTAGCTAACAGGCTGCTGAGATGTAAAAACTATCATCATGAAACACGGACTTTTAATAGATATGGATGGCGTCATCTATAGTGGTGAGGATTTGATTACAGGGGCAGATACATTTATAAGCTACTTACTTAAAAACGATATACCTTTTACCTTCATGACCAACAATAGCCAGCGTACGCGGCTAGAAGCGGTACGTAAGCTAAAACGGCTGGGCATAGAAGTAACGGAGGATCATATTTATACCAGCGCCATGGCAACAGGCAAATTCCTGGGCGACCAAAGCCCTAACGGAACCACCGCCTATGTGTTGGGTGAAGGCGGTTTGCTGACCAGCCTGCACGAAAACGGTATTACACTGGTAGATACGGATCCTGAATTTGTAGTTTTGGGTGAAGGTCGGAATTTTACCCTTGAAATGGTACAACGTGCTGTAGATATGATATTGGCAGGCGCTAAATTTATTACTACAAATCGCGACCCGTCGCCCAAAAAACCGGGCTGGAACAACTTAGGTATTGCTGCAACTACTGCTATGATAGAAGAAGCTACCGGAAGAAAAGCATTCGTTACAGGTAAACCGAGCCCGGTAATGATGCGCTCGGCGCGTAAATATCTAGGGCTTGAAACTGCGGAAACGACTGTTGTAGGCGATACCATGGAAACTGATATACAGGGTGGCGTGCAAATGGGCTACAAAACTATCCTTGTGCTTTCCGGAATATCCGATAAAGATACATTAAGTCATTACGCCTTTAAACCGGACATGGTGGTGAGCTCGGTAGATAAGATCAAGTTTCCGTTGAAGTGGTGGTAAATTACTGGTATTAAATTGTTTCTCGTTTACAAAACATTTAAATTAGTTAATTGATTATTAATGAGTAAGACAATCCCGGGCCATGCAAAAATATCAACGGATATCGGCAATAAGTATCTTATCAGCTGCCGTTATTATCGGCAGCTGTAAAACAAAATTTGATACAGCAAAATCAAACTTTACAGCGGCGCGCTCAGAAACTGCACTGGAACATGGCCGGGTACTGGTTTACAGTATTTGCGGCGGGTGTCATTATGATGCTTCAGTCAAAAAGTTTATTGGCACGCGCATTCATGAAGTGCCCGGTATAGTTGGGAAAGTATACTCGGCAAATTTGACAAATTCCAAGTCAAATGGCATTCCGCCTCACTATTCAGATGCAGAATTAGAGTACCTGCTTAAAACAGGCATAGCCCGCGATGGGCGCTTTATCCCTTATATGCTGCGCCCAAATATGGCTGACGAGGATCTTAACGACATCATTGTCTACCTCCGCTCCGACGATCCGGCCGTTACAGCTGCAGACAATACAATTGGCGTTACTGATCTAACTTGGGTCGGTAAAATGGCAATGAATATGATGGCAAAGCCCCTGCCCTATAAAACGGATATAAAAAGACCATCTGAAAATGACTCAATCGCTGCAGGACGTTATTTAGTTGACAATATTGGCTGCTTTCATTGTCATTCAAAAAGCTTAACCAAACTAAATTATCTCGACCCGGAACAATCCAAAGGCTATATGGCAGGCGGCATGAAGTTTAAGACCCCGCAAGGAATAGAAATATATGCTTCAAACCTTACTCCTGATAAACAAACAGGAATTGGTAGTTACACTAAATCACAATTCAGAAAAGCAGTAAAAGAGGGCGAATCACCCCATGGACAGTTACATTTGCCTATGCCGAAATTTGATAAGCTAAGTGATGCTGAGATAAATGTGATGTATGCTTATTTGCAATCTATCCCTGCAAAAGATCATAAAGTACAAGGGCGCTGATATAACATAAAAGGCACGCAGATAAAACTTATTAAACTTCATCTGCCGGATAATGAATGCCTGCTATTTTCCTGATTTTATCCAGTATTTCCATTAACAAAATAGTATCTGCAAAGGATACTATTTTGCTTTCGGTAAGGCCGTTTCTTAAACAATCGTTTACATGCCGGGCTTCGTATTGATAACCAAACCCCTCTTCATTATGTACTGTAATAACCTGTTTTGAATCTGGCCTTGCTTCAAAATACTCGATGGTGGATAATGGTTCATAAAATCTTGAAGTTAGCCTGATCCTACCCTCTGTACCGGCAATATCTGCTTCAGTAGCCAGGTTAGAGGAAAAGGTAGAAAACAATTGAGCCAAGGCGCCATTTTTATAGCGGAAAAGTATAGCGCATTGCTCATCAACTCCCGTAGAAGCAGGTGTCATAGTAGCCTCGATATGGTCAGGCTTACCAAGTACGCTTATAGCCATAAATACATTGTAGATTCCAATATCCATCACCGTACCTCCTCCCAATTCAGGATCAAATAACCTGGCTGGGACTGGCGGAATCGGTTTGAAACCAAAATTCACCAGCACCGATCTGATTTCACCTAATAACCCTTGTTGAATCATCTCAAGCGTTTTAATGTAATGCGGGTGAAACTTGGTCCACAATGCCTCCATTAAAAAGAGTTTCTTTTCTTTAGCTAGGTTAATCATTTCGATAGTCTGCCTGCTGTTCATGGCAAAAGGTTTCTCACATAATACAGCTTTGTTATGTTGTAAACACAACAAAGTGTTTTCATAATGAAGATTATGGGGCGTGGCAATATAAATTACATCCACTTCCGGGTTTTTTGCTAGTTCCTCATAGGTATAGTGACAATACTGTACCGGAAACTCATTGTTAAACTCATCAGCCGATTGCCTGCTACGTGAACCGATTGCCACCAATTCACAATTTTCTGCCAATTTGAGGTCGGATGAAAATTTACGTGCAATGCGCCCCGTACCTAAAATACCCCAGCGAATAGTTCTCATTTGTATAAATTATATTTAAGAGATATGCGAAGATAGATTTATTGAGTGCATATAAACAAAAGGCGGATAACATGTTGTGTTATCCGCCCCTTAACAGCTAGCAGATTGCCCGGTTTTATTTCAGATGTGAACGCAGGAACCACACCATTTTTTCGTGCGTTTCCATTAATCCGGTAATAAAATCGCTGGTACCGGCATCACCGTAATCATTGGCAAACGGGTTGATATTGCTCCGGATGAACTGAATAATACTGTCGTGGTCTTCAACCAGTTCGCGGATAAAGCCCAGGCTATCATTTGATCTTTCGGTAAGTTCTCCAAGGTGTGTAAGCTGTAAAAAGCTTTTCAGGGTAGCCGGTGCATAATGCCCTATCATGCGCATACGTTCGGCGACGCTATCCATTATGTCATCCAGTTCTTCGTATTGTGATTCAAAAAACAAGTGCATCGAATGAAAATCAGGGCCCTCAACGTTCCAGTGCGCGTTACGTGTTTTGGTATAGAGTACAAATTCGTCGGCTAATAATTTTGCCAGTTGGGCTGAAACAGCGGCTCTGTTTTCTTCAGAGATTCCAATATTGGTTTTCATGGGTATGGGTTTAAAGAATAAGTGTTTCCCTGTTATTTCAGGTTAGAACAAATATAGGGAATACACTTTTTCGAAATGACAATTGATTTAAAATTGACGTGGGGTTTACTGTAGATAATAAGTAAAATGGGAATAAAAAAAGTGAGCAATCTCGCTTTCAGGGCACCAGATGCGATCGCATTAGAAGTCTAGAAAGAGGCATTATTTCTCGCTTCACAAAATTGTTGATTGTTTTTCCGGGAGATAATTTCTATATAATTATGACGCTAAGTCCGCAGGAAATACTTACCTTAACATGTCTTTTTGAGAAAACAACTACTGCCATTAATATCAGCTTTATAACGATTTTAACCCTCTGAAAATCCAAAGCATATGATCAAGGTTTCTAATGTCGAAAAGTTCTACCATACTGAGGAACTGGAGATTACTGCACTAAACAAAGTGTCAATCGAAGTGGAAGAAGGCGAGTTTGTTGCCATCATGGGCCCATCGGGCTGCGGGAAATCAACCCTGCTTAACATTTTAGGATTTCTTGACGATGCCGACAACGGAAGCTATATTTTCAATGGCATTGAAGTAAGCTATTTTAATGAGCGTAAACGAGCCGATCTTCGCAAACAAAATGTTGGGTTTTTATTCCAGAATTTTAACCTGATCGACGATCTGACCGTATTTGAAAATGTTGAGCTTCCAATGATCTACACAGGCTTATCAGCATCAGTCCGGGCAAAACGAACCGATGACATGCTCGACAGGATGCATATTACTGAAAGGCGAAAAAGCTATCCTCAGCAGCTATCAGGAGGTCAGCAGCAGCGCGTTGCGCTGGCAAGGGCTGTGGTGAACAGGCCCAAATTAATACTTGCGGATGAACCCACAGCCAATTTGGATCGTGATAATGGCAAGGAAGTGCTGGAGTTGTTAAGCGAATTGAACAAGGAAGGAACAACCATTGTTATGGTTACTCATTTGGAGGATGACGCTAAATACAGTCATCGGGTTATCAGGATGCCTGGGATTCCAATCAACATGGCTAGATAATCGAACGAAATCACAAAATAAATAAAAAACGTTCTCAAGCATATCAGAACTTTATCCTTTGGTCTCTGTTATCATTGCACCAGTAAACAAAAAACCCGGCCAAATTGACCGGGTTTTAATGCTGTGCGGAAGAAGGGACTCGAACCCCCACGCCTCGCGGCGCCAGATCCTAAGTCTGGTGCGGCTACCAATTACGCCACTTCCGCAGTTAGGATTTTTAAGAGTCGGCAAAGATAATTATTTATACGGATTTTACAGATTATTTTTCAGATTTCATTGATTGATGCTCGCAATCAGTTGCTTAAAATATTCGGGGGCTTGCAGTAATTTGCTACCATACCACGAAAAAAGCTCACCATCAACTAATTGGATTTTGGCATGGGGCACCAGGGCCTGAAATTCCGTGATATGTCTATCCGTGAACGGATAAGGTTCCGACGAAAGAAATACCAGATCCGGGTCGGCGTCTACAATCTGCCCCGGAAATACCTCGGGATATCTTTCCTGCTCAAAAGCATTCCTTAAACCACATCTTTTAAGCATATCATCGATAAAAGTCCCCTTCCCTGCGACGATGTAGGGTTTGCGCCATATAAGGTAAGCTACTTTTAAAGATGGTGATTTTATGTTTAGATCATCAAAAGAAGTTAAAATTGTTGAAGTAATCAGATTAGCTTTTTGTTGTCTGTCGACTAACTGCCCAACCTTTTGGATCATATCAACAGCACTTCCCAGGTCTGAAATGTCGCTCATCCACACCGGGAAATATTGCATCAACTCCTCTATCTGGTCTTTTTCGTTTTCTTCTTTATTTCCGATGATCAGATCAGGGTTTAATTTTTTTATTTGATTGATATTTAGCTTTTTAGTTCCACCTATTTTAAGCCTTCGCTTAACTTTATCAGCTGGATGGATACAGAATTTAGTAATACCAATGATTTCCTCATCAAGCCCAAGATCAAATAATAATTCAGTTTGAGATGGTACGATCGAAATGATCCTTTGGGGTATAGACGGCATATCTACCGTACGGTCCATTTGATCGATATAGAGCGGCATAATTTATCCGTTATAAATCTGGTAGACACCGGTTATGGTTCGATCCTGCGCCGAACCAACCAGTATAGTCGCAATTTTACGTTCGATCATTAGTTGTTCGGCCTGATGAATATATTCCTCCGATTCGACAATAATTGGGTTAATCGTCATCATGTCGTCGATATGCAATTGCCTGGTATCCGGATTACGCAATAATGCCCTGCGCAGGTCGCCATCGGTTACAATGCCCTCTACCTTGTCGGCAGTGCCAACGATCACCATTCCCAACTTGCCCTCGGACATACATAAAAGCATTTCAGTAAACGAGGCATTTTTATCAATAAACGGCAGGTTATCTTTTCGCATCAAATCTTTCACCTTTACCAATAATTTTCGTCCTAAACTGCCACCGGGATGAAATCTCGCAAAATCTTCATGCTGAAATTCTCTGGCTTCCATTAGTGCAATGGCCAAAGCGTCCCCCATTACCAAAGTAACCGTAGTTGACGATGTAGGTGCCAGTTCCAGCGGACAAGCCTCGCGGGTAATACATACATTCAAGTGATAATCGCTGTTTTTTGCGATAGTTGAATTCGGATTTCCGGTAATGCTGATGATCCTGTTATTATTCCACTTCAGAAAAGGAATGATCTTCAATATTTCATCCGTTTCGCCTGAATAAGAGATCAATATAACCAGGTCATTATGCTCCACCATACCCAGATCGCCGTGAAAGGCTTCACCGGGATGAAGGAAAAAACTCGGAGTTCCCGTACTAGCCAGTGTTGCAGCTATCTTTCGTCCAATCAAGCCTGATTTACCTACTCCGGCCACGATCAGTTTTCCTTTTGATTCCAATATGGCGTTAACAGCTGCAGTAAAATCATCACCAATAGAATTGGCGACTTCCTTCAGCGATTCGATCTCGATATCAAATACCCTTTTGGCGGTGTCTTTCAAATTGTACGTTTTAAGTTGTACGTAATACATTTTTGTTTTTGGTTCTATAACGTACAACCTAAACGTCATACGTAAAACCTCCTGAGCTATTAAAACAAGGGCTTTATTACCTCTTCCAACTGGTGTAATTTCACCATGTTAGGACCATCGCTCAAAGCATTATCGGGATCAGGGTGCGTTTCCATAAAATATCCGTCGGCTCCAAATGCTTTTGCAGCTAATGCCATCATCGGAACAAAGGTACGATCGCCGCCAGTTTTGCCGCCTGCCCCACCCGGACGTTGAACGGAATGCGTACAATCCATACAAACCGGGGGACCGAATTTCTTCATGTCATAAATATTCCTGAAGTCAACCGCCAGGTTATTATAACCGTACATATTGCCGCGTTCCGTCAGGATCACCTGTTCGTTGCCGGCTTCAATTACCTTTTGTGCGGGATAAAACATATCCTGTCCTGAAAGGAATTGTGCTTTCTTTACATTAACAATCCTGCCTGTTTTTGCCGCCGCGACCAACAGATCGGTCTGACGGCATAAAAAAGCAGGTATTTGTAGTATGTCAACCACTTCAGCAGCAATAGCCGCCTGAAATGGTTCATGAATATCGGTAGTAACCGGCAAATTGAAGCGTTCCTTTACATTCTGCAGCATTTCCATGCCTTTTTCAATACCCGGTCCGCGATAAGAATGGATAGATGTACGATTTGCCTTATCAAAAGAAGATTTAAAGATTACAGTCACCGGGTACTTCTGCCCTATTTCGGCAACTTTTTCGGCAACAGTATAAAGCAGGTCCTGGTTTTCCATAACACAGGGGCCTAATATAAAGAACGGCTTTTGCCGTATCTGGTTGTATAAACTCATGCACAAAGATGCAATTTTTTGGTTATACGTTAAACGTATTAGGTTGCACGTAAAGGATGACACTAAAACGTAATACGTATCACGTAAAACGTATAACTTTGCCAGCATGATCAATTACTTCGATTTCTACGGAATACCTGAGTCTTTTCACCCTGATGTGGCTGCTTTGAAAAAGAAATTTTATGAGTTCAGTAAGGAATATCACCCGGATTTTTATGCCACCGATACCGACGAAAAACAGCAGGAAATTCTCGAACTCTCTACCATCAACAATAAAGCATGGCAAACTTTGAGCGATCCTGCCAAGCGTCTTGAATATATTTTGCGTCAGCACGAATTACTTGTTGACGGTGCGAAACCTGCCCTTCCCGGTGACTTTCTGATGGAAATGATGGATATCAACGAACGCCTGATGGAAATTGACGATGCCGATCAATGGGCAGAAATCAATAACGAAGTGATGTCTGTAGATGATGATATTAACCAGAAACTACACTCACTAACAAAGGATTATCACACTCTGGATGATACGGCAAAAGAAAGCCGTCTGAACGAAATTTTAGATATTTACTACAGGCAAAAATATTTGTTGCGTATTAAAGAGAGTTTGAATACATTTGCAGCCCGGTTTTGAACGAACTAATCCACCGTTCAGACCAAATGAGGCCCAGATGGCGGAATCGGTAGACGCGTTGGTCTCAAACACCAATGGCTGCAAGGCCGTGCCGGTTCGACCCCGGCTCTGGGTACAAAGCCCCGGTACTATGGTATCGGGGCTTTTGTTATTTGATGGGGTTCGAGTCCCTTCTTCCACACATATTACTCTAAAAGTAGTTGAATAGATTCTAATTCTCCTCACCCACTGGCTTCTTCAAAAACTTTTCAATAGCCTTTTGCAATACAGGTAAATCAAATGGCTTAGAAACTACACCATCCCAGCCGTGGTAGTCCCGTTCAAGCTCCGCTTTGGAGTAGCCGGAGATCATGATAACAGGAACGCTGAATGTAGCCGGGTAACTTTTTAATTGCTGGCAGATTTTATCGCCGTTTTCTTCCGGCAACTGGTAGTCCAATAAAATAAGATCTGGATGGTACTGGCTGAACGCCGTGAATATATTTTCGACCCAGGGTAATGTAAATACAATATAACCCTCCATCTCGAAATAGATCTTGATCAGCTCAAGGAGGTCTTTGTCATCATCAATAACAAGTAAGCGTTTTTGCATATTATTTACAACAGGCGGCTGTCACTGATTGTTTTTGGTAAAGGTATCGGGCTTATGAAATTTATTTTGCAAATTGAAGCAGTAAACCAATAAACAATTACCTAATGATTATGAAAAAGAACAAGGTCAAATCTTTGTCAATTCTGGCTATATCAGCAGCTGTTTTCACCTGTTTTGCTTACGCTTCAGATCCCAATAATAAGCTTTCTGCCAAAGAAAAAGCACAGGGCTGGAAATTGTTATTCGATGGAAGCTCAACCAGTGGATGGCATTTGTACAACAGCCAGGCACCATTTACCGTATGGAAGGCAAAAGATGGCGAGTTGTTCTGTGATCCGATGGATAAGACAGGCCCCGGCGATCTGGTTACCGATAAAGAGTATGAAAATTTCGATCTAAAGTTCGACTGGAAGCTGCCAAAAGGCGGCAACAGTGGTGTTTTTATCAATGTTTTAGAAAGAAAAGATGTTCCTACTGGCTGGGCATCCGGGCCCGAATACCAATTGCTCGACAATGCCAATCCAGATTATGTTAAACCGCAATATCGTTCAGGCTGCCTGTTCGGCATGTCATCGCAAAAAACCTTTGTAAAAACCAAACCTGCGGATACCTGGAACCATTCTGAGATCAAACAGAAAAATGGTAAAGTGCATTTTTTTCTTAACGGTGTACTGACCACAGAGGAAGATTTTAATTCCAAAGCCTGGTCGGATAAAGTGGCAAAATCTCATTTTCACGCTTTTCCTGAATATGGCAAGCATATCAATGGTCGTATTGTTTTGCAGGACTGGGCTACCGGTATAGCTTTTAGAAATATTAAAATAAAGGAATTATAAACTGATCTTCCACTATTAAGTAAGAAAGGCCCTGAAATTTCAGGGCCTTTCTTTTTAATTCAGCTTATAAGCATCAACCGACTTACCTAAAAATGTTGGCACATATATGGTTTTACTTTTGGGATCATAGCCAATGTCCGCAGTTCTCTTTTTGGTTTCATGGGTATCAAGTAAAACATCTTTATTGCCGTCGGCATGAACATAGTATAACCAGCCCCTCCATGCAGTGACCAAGAAATCACCATTGCCGATTGGTTCTATGCCATCTCCGCCATGTTCCAGCTCACATATTTTTGAAAGTTTTTTGTCTTTGTCAGATGCATACATCCCATCGCCCGTCAGTATATACACTTTATCATCAACAGTCTTTACACCATTTGCTCCCTTTAAATTTTCCTGGTAAAGTGTTGCTGCATCATTCACAACTTTAAATACACAGGCTTTTTGGGTGTCGCTTACATATACGTTTCCATCTTTATCAACACTAACATCGTTTAATCCGGCAGCGCCGTTGATTTTTATCTTATGGTCTATTTTGTTTTTGCTGATGCTTATTACCACCAATTCATCCAGATCGGCCACGTAAAGCAGGTCTCCTTTTATTGCCAGTCCTTTTGGTGCATTTAATCCAGTTATCCAGTTCGGATTAAGAATTTTTCCGGTTTTAGTGATTTTACCTACCCCACCCTTGCCATCTCTTCCCCATGGTTCGCCGTCAATTAAAGAAACATATATTACATCTTTTTCAGGCAAAACAGATTCCGGAATAGTCAGGGTGCTATCCGTTTGCCAGAGTTTAGTTACCGAATGTTGGGCTTTTGCATTGATGGCTACAAGCAAAATAAATACGCAGAAAAGTGACTTTAACAATGTTTTCATAGCTGTTTATTTAATAGGTTAATAGAAATTCAGGCAGATGGCAGCTATGGGTTTTGTAGTTGCCACTTACGGTATCGAAATTAAATATTTTGCGTATAAAACCCTATAACAAACAAATATCAATCGCATATTTCATTTAAAAAATGAATAATATATCTTAGGACAAAATCCTATCACAATGATCATTGTTTTTGGAACCCGTTTTTGCGGCAAAGTTGGCAGTGAATAACCAATGGGTGGAATCAAAATTCTTTTCGATTATGTTTATACCTATTTTCCCGGTAGGTTCAATGTTTGTGACTAGCTCAGAATTCAGGCGCCGCCAAGGTTTTAACATGGCTGTAAATGCACAAAGCGTTAAAGCTGTATATGGCAGAATATTCAGTCTTATATCTGCTGCATGGTTTTTGTATCTGGCCTTTGATAGCTACGGTAGGTATGAAGGGAATCCGATAAAAACTGTAGTATATCTGTTACTGGGTCTCTTATTGGCTGGCTTATGCGTGTATTTTTATCTGTATTATGGTAACCCCAGTCCCGATGATGTTGCTTTAAGGAATAGAATGGGCGCCCTAACCGGCTATTATGCTTTGCCACACTGGTTTGATTATGGCCAGTTAAGAAACATGCTTGGCGCTCTTGAATTAAAGTATAAGCAGAAATATCCGGACAGTGACTGGAAAACCGATCTGCAAAGCGAAGAAATAGACCGGCACAAACACATGCTGCTTTTTGGGTTGGCATTATTTAATTGCATGGTTTACGATCTGCCCGAAAATGATGAGCTTTATGCTAAAGCCGACCAGCTATTTTCATGAGTCTACGCCTTCAGCGACGCGTATATAATATCCATTAATATCAACAAAAGCAAACTCGCGCAAGCCATAAGGATGTGTTCGTAATGTATCGGTGAACTCAATGCCTATGGCTTGATATTCCTCAAATATCTCATCGATGTTCTCGACAAACCACATTAAGGGTAACCTGCTCTTTGGGTAACTACTGATGGTGATCACAAAATCCGGAGCTTCGCCAAAAAGCAATCGCATGTCATCTCGCCTGATACCGCCATCGGTTTCCCGGCCGTCTTGATCAGTCCATGTCCATTCATCATAAAAACCTAGTTTGTCGCGATAATAGTTTAACGTTTCCCTAAGGTTTTTGACGGGAAGATGCGGATTAACCCTGATAAACTTCTTCGATTTCATCTAATTTGGGCATTGATTATATCCAAATTAGAAATTAAATCAGAAACGAAAAAATTGAGATTAAGCTGCCTGGACTTCCTGATCTTCCAGGAATTCAGCGATCTGCATCTGCTCATTAGCAGAAAGATAGCCGTAATATTCCCATGCCTGGTTATCGGGCGAAAAAGAAAAATAACCGCCCGGTGTTTCGTCTTCCTCAAACCAAACGGAATAAATTATGGAGCTATCAATTCCATACTCTTTGAGGTTATCGTATTTACCAATCAGTTTTATGTCGTTAGTATTGCCATTTGGCATTTGTAGTTGTAATGATAAAAGGTTATTCATATGTCGTAGTTGTAAATAATTTGGCAAAATTTTAAAATGCTTGCAAAAAAGTAAGCCAAAACTATGCCAATTGTTATCTTGCAGCCTTATCCGTAATTAATATGAAACATCCTCTCCTACTCATTTTTTTGATCTCATTTCTATATCTTCCTGAGTCAAAAGCACAAAGCAGCAATGAATTAAACAGCGGTTGGAAATGTGCACCCGTAGACAGTATTAAGTTTGATGGTTACAAAATTTCCAAATCCGGTTTCAATATAAATAATTGGATGTCGGCTACCATTCCCGGGACAGTTTTGACAACTTTACTGAACAATAAGAAAGTTCCTGACCCCTTTTTTGGGATGAATAATGAGCAAATTCCGGATATCTATAAAACCGGACGCGATTATTATACTTATTGGTTCGTTAAAGATTTTAAAGAGCAAGTCGGGCCTGATGACCAGGTTTATCTCGACTTCAGGGGAGTGAATTATAGCTGCGATATTTACCTGAATGGCAAAAAGCTCAACAAAGCGCCCCAGGTGGGGATGTTTCTCCGCTATAGTTACAACATTACCTCATTCCTGAGCAAAAATGGCAACAACAGGCTGGCTGTGCTGGTGCACCCGCCTGATGTGCCGGGAAATCCAAACGGCGGACAAGGCGGCGACGGCACTATCGCCCGCAATGTAGGCTTACAATACACTGCAGGATGGGATTGGATTCAACCTATGCGCGACAGAAATACTGGTATATGGGATAAGGTCATTGTCCGCAGAACGGGGAAGGTTCGCATCACAGATACACATGTGATCACTTTGGTTCCAGGTGTGCGCCAGGTCGACGGTCCTCAGCAGCCTGCGACTATAAAGGTATCAGTAGAGCTAAAGAATCCTACTGCAAGTGCTGTATCTGGTGTTTTACTATATGATATCGATGGTAAAACGGTATCGAAAAATGTATCACTGAAAGCTAATAGCACACAAGAAGTTAGTCTTAATGATCTTGTGCTGCAAAACCCTAAACTGTGGTGGCCAAATGGTTACGGTCCGCAGAATTTGTATGATGTGCATGCTCGTTTTTTAATAAACGGAAAAGTATCCGATCAGGAAACCATTAAGATTGGCGTTCGCCAAATTCAGACTGAGTGGAATACGCAAACCAAGAGCCGGCAGGTTATGGTTAATGGTCAGAAAATATTTATCAAAGGCGGTAACTGGATCATTTCTGATGCAATGCTGCGACTTTCGGATATGCGTTATGATGCCGAAGTTCGCTTTCATCGCGATATGAACCTGAACCTGATACGTGTTTGGGGAGGTGCTATGATTGAGCGCCCTGAATTTTATGCCGCATGCGATAAATACGGTATGCTGGTGTTCCAGGATATGTGGGGTTCAGGCGATTGTAACGGTCGCTGGCAGGATCCTATGAAACTGGATGACCAATGGACGAGAAGAAAATACCCGGATGACCACTCCCTGTTTTTGCATTCAATAGAGGATCAGGTAAAAATGGTGCGCAATCATGCATCGCTGGCTATTTGGTGCGGTGGTAACGAGATTACTCCTCCTGAAGATATTTTATCGGCTCTCCGCGATACCATTATGCCTAAGCTGGATAATACACGCTGGTTTGTTGATTATTCAAATTCCGACGCCATGTCTTATAATACGCTGCTGGGTAATGGCGACGGACCTTATGGCATTCAACCGCTGTCCACTTTCTGGGAGCATCAGACCTACCCTTTTAACTCGGAAGTTGGTTCTATTGGTGTAAGTGATATCGAATCATTGCGAAAATTTATTCCGAAAGATCACCTGGATAATATCCCGGTTTATGATGAATCAACCCATAAAAACAAGACTGACGAGGTATGGGATTATCATAAGTACATTGGCTATGATACCAGCATCAACAAATACGGCGAGGCTAAAAATGCAGAAGACTTTGCTTTCAAAGCCCAGTTGGTAAACTATGACCAGTACCGTGGTTTAATGGAAGGTTTTAGCGCCCATATGTGGGAATGGTATACCGGAACCATCATCTGGAAAACACAAAACCCCTGGACTGCTATGCGCGGACAGATGTATGATTATTATCTTGATCCAAACGCATGCTTATATGGACTGCACAATGGTAGCGAACCTTTGCACATTATGTATAACCCGGTTAATGGTGTGGTGATGGCAGTAAACAATACTTTCAAGTCCCGCAGCGGTATGATGCTGGTGGTAAAAGCATTTGATATGGATGGTAAAGAAACTACCCTTACGCAGGTTTTTGCCGACATCGGGCCTACTCTTACTAAGAAATATCTTTCACTCAAAAAAGAAGTAGATCAGTTAGCAGCAGATAAAGGTATTTTCCTCGACCTGGAATTCCAGGATGCAGATAAAAAACCGGTCACTCAGAATATTTACTGGATAGCTGATAGCAAAGGAAATTATTCTGGTCTGCAGAAAATGAAAAAGAGTGAATTGGTTGTTAGCGCTAAATACCTGAAACTAGGTAAGGTTGAAGTGACTTTAACTAACGATAAAAAGAATGTTCCGGCATTCTTCAACAGGGTGTCAATAACTGATGGAAATACTAAGGCAAGGCTCATGCCGGTATTTTATAGTGATAACTATGTTACCGTTCTGCCAGGCGAGCAAAAGAAAATTGTTGTTGATTGCGATCAATTCAAAGGCAATAAAAACATACAAGTCTCTATCAATGGCTGGAATATGCCTTTGAGGTTTATTGATATTGCCAACTAATAAATTTATGCTATAGTTCCTGAACCGTTGTTTTATTCATCTTTTGGGTTAAGGTAGCGGTTCATTTTTTTGCCTGAATGTTATGGGAGTTTTGGCGTATATTAACTTTATGTGATTGACTTAACAAAAAGATAATATTAAATTTATATTTCTATCATCTACATTTGAAGCAACCCAATCATGAAAAAAGAAAAACAAGAATCTCCTGCAAAAGCAGCAAAGAAAATAGCAACAAAATCGATCCAGCAACGTCTTATTAAATCAATAAAAACCATTACTGCAGAATTAGGTCAGGTTGAGATTGATATTGAAAAAGAGGCAAAAAAATTAGCCAAGAAAATCACTAAAAACTTAAAGCCTGCTAAGGAAGCTGAGAAAAACCCAGCTCCTGTTGCTGCAACTAAAAAAGTGGAAAAGGCTCCGGCAGTAAGTAAAGCAAAGCCAGTCCCTGTTGTGACTGCTAAAAAGCCCGTTGCAAAAGCACCTGCACCTAAAAAGGAAACAGCAAAAGCGCCTGCGGTGAAAAGCCCAAAGAAATAAACTCTGTACGATAATTATAACGATCTGCAAAAACGCAGCGTATTGCCGTCGGTGTCTGTTACATAGAATTCTCTTGTACCCCATGTTTGGTCGAGTGGCCCTTGGTGTACAGGAGATTCTTTTTTATGAGAAGTGTCTAATCCACGTTCAAGGTATTTACTAAACAGAGCGTCTACGTCATCAACCCAAACATTTACTACAGATCCGAAAAGATTATTACTTTCAAGCACGGTAAGTTGCAGTTCAGCGCCTTCATTAATCAAATCAACCACCCAGTCATTAACTGATGCTTCAGCATATTTCAATCTGAAATCAAGTATACGGGTATAAAAATCCACCGCGCTTTTCATGTTTTTACACTTAAATAATGGGATCATTTTCATAACTCAACGTTTTAGGTCATTCGGTTGGATGGCGATGCAGTAATAAAGCATAAGGTATTTTAGGTACTATCCAGGTTGATTTTGGCGGTAATATCTCACCGGCTTCTGCAACTTCTATCAATTGTTCAACACTGACCGGGCACAAAGTAAATACAATGGCCTCAGGATGAATGGCCAATATCGCATTAATCTCATCCATTGCCATTTCACCACCTGCGCATTTTAACCGTTGGTCTGTTTTAGGATCTTTGATACCAAAGATTGGCGCTAATATAGTTTCTTGCAAGATATAAGCATCTAAATCGGCCGCAGCATTTTGGTTATTATAAAGTTCGGGGTTCGCAGTTAGCTCAAACCAATTGTTTTCAAAGCGCATTCCGAAATGATGTGGTTTCCTGGGTTGCACCCCCTGATTCGAAGCATGAATTTCAAAATGCTGCTTTATTTTATTGAAGAAAGCATCTTTATCAATTGTTTCCTGTGGTATTACAACCCTGTTATACTCCTCAATTCTTAGTTGATCAGTAGCCATATAAAGTGATGATATCTGCCCGAATTCTATCAGCCCTTTTGCCCGTTGTTCCGCCGCCAGCAGAGCAGATGATTCCAGGCGATGATGGCCATCAGCAAGGTAAACAGTTTTGATCTTTTCAAATGCGTTGATGAGATGCTGTTGAACCGCAATGTCTTCTATTTTCCATAGATGATGCAATCCATGTTCGTTACCATAGGTTATCTTCTTGCTATGCTTTATTGTTTCAGCTATGATACGGTTAATAGTAATATCCGGATGATAGGCTAATAATACCGGACTACCTTCCAGGCCAGTATTTCTTCGATAATTAGTCAGTCGCCGGATGCTATCGCCAAAGGTCAGTTCATGAATTTTGATATTGCCTTGTTTGTAATCATTTAATGAGGTTAATGCCCATACACCCGTCTGGCGGTAAGTTTTGTGCTCAACCTCATACACATATATTCCTGGTGTTTGTTCATGCCATAGTTTATCACTTTCAAGTAGTGCTTTTAATGTGTCTTTTATTTCCTGGAAAGCTTTAGCCTGCCCTTCGGGTGTTTCGGGACGTAATCTGGCTCCTGTTTCTAGTAAATGCTTAAGTGGTGCCAACATACCATCCCTGGTTTCATCGCCCGAAACGGATTCTACCTGCAAAGAAGTGAATACCAATTGATCAGCATAAAAAGGGTTCGACCTGATAGCTCTAAAAGGTTGGATGCTTGCCATAAATAGGTTAATAATGGTGCAATATAGTAAACAAAAAAAGGCCCGTGTATTAGAGTGCCCCCAAAAAGTTGGACCCTATTGGGGCACTGTAGTATTAGGGGCCTTTGTTATTTACCAATAAATTTCATTGCAACATCCATTTAAGAGTTACTAATAGCTTATTTTCAATACAATAAAATATTAAAGGAGGGCAGCCTGGTTAAAAAAAGCAAAGGCTCCCGACTGGGGAGCCTTTGCTTTTTTGTATATATGAGTTTAATTAGGGGCTATATTATACGGCTCTGTCGATATCCCATTGTTCCAGGTAATCGGCCACGCGGCGCAGGAACGATCCACCCAAAGCGCCATCTACCACGCGATGATCGTAAGATAGGGAAAGGAACATCATATGCCTGATCGCGATCATATCACCTTGTTTGGTCTCGATAACAGCCGGTTTCTTTTTAATAGCGCCGATAGCCAGTATAGCTACCTGTGGCTGATTGATGATAGGCGTTCCCATTACATTACCAAATGAACCTACATTGGTAATTGTAAAGGTTCCGTCTTTCACATCGTCGGGTTGCAATTTGTTGTTGCGGGCACGATTTGCCAAATCGTTCACCGATTTGGTTAATCCTACAAGGTTCAGTTTATCTGCATTTTTTATAACCGGAACGATCAGGTTACCACTTGGCAAAGCTGTAGCCATACCAATATTCACAGCAGCTTTTTTGATGATCTGATAACCATTTACCGATACGTTGATCATCGGCATATCTTTTATCGCCCTTACTACGGCTTCGATAAATATTGGTGTAAAGGTGATCTTCTCTCCCTCTTTTTTCTCGAAAGTGCCTTTGATCTTTTCCCGCCATAGTACCAGGTTGGTCACATCGGCTTCTACAAATGAAGTTACGTGCGGCGATGTGTGTTTGCTCATCACCATATGGTCGGCGATTAGTCTGCGCATTCTATCCATTTCGATGATCTCATCTCTGCCCGATGCCGAAGTTGCAGGTACAGAAAACGGTTTATCCTCAAATATTGGTTCGGGCGCTTTATAAGCAGGCGTTTCAACCTTAGGTTGATGAACTTCCTGTACAAGTGGAGTATAAGATTTTTGTTGCGGTTCAGCCTGCCCCCCGGAAAATGCCGGACTTTGCAGATAATTCAACAGGTCATCCTTAGTCAAACGGCCTTCAGCTCCTGTACCATGTATTTTATCTAGCTCTTCAACGCTGATTCCCTCTTGGGTAGCAATATTTTTCACCAATGGCGAATAGAACCTTCCTGAACCTTTGCTTTCTTCAGTTTCTTTGACTTCCAGTTGATCCAACCCAGGTATCGACTCAGCTATTACAGGTTCACCACCTATCTCTGCAGGTATGTTGATCTCTTGTGGCCCGGCAGCTGCAACTGGTACTTCTTCTGCTTCCCCACCACCTTCTGTTTCAATAATAGCGATCACTGCGCCAACCTGCACCACTTCGTTTTCACTGCAAAGTTGCTGTATCAATTTCCCTGAAACTGGTGAAGGAACCTCAGAATCCACTTTATCAGTAGCAATTTCCATTACCGCCTCATCCGCTTCAATATAATCGCCTGTATTTTTATTCCATTTGATTATGGTAGCTTCAGCAACGCTTTCGCCCATTTTTGGCAGCAACAGTTGATATCTGGCCATATAGTTCTGTATAATTTGGTCAAAATTAGTTATTAGTTTTCAAATTCCTCAAGTAATAAGTGCAGCATATTTAATGCGGCAATGGCCGTTCTTTCGATGTTCTGTATGCGCTTATTACCAAATTGGAACTTCTTAGTAATTGTCTTTTGTGCATTTGCTACCCCTATCCATACAGTACCAACTGGTTTTTCGGGGGTACCACCATCCGGACCGGCTATACCTGTTACAGCAACCGCATAATTTGATTTAAAGTTCAGCAATGCTCCTTCTACCATTTCGGTTACTGTTTCCTGGCTAACCGCGCCATATTGCCAGAGCGTCTCATTTTTCACTCCCAGGATACTTTCTTTCAACTCATAAGAGTACGAAACCGCGCCTCCAAAAAACACTTTTGATGAACCCGCATGTTGAGTGATCAAATGTGCAATATATCCACCGGTGCAGCTTTCAGCGGTCGATAAAGTAAGCTCCTTCTCAGCCATATAATTCAATATAGCCTTCTCAATAGCGATATCTTCCTGTGCTACTACCGATCTTCCAATGCGTTCAACGAGCCTTTTGGCGAATGATTCAATTTCATTTTTTAACGAAACCTCATCCTCACCATACCCGCTTAAACGCAAACGTACCTGTCCAAGTTTAGGTAAGTAAGCTAATTTTATATGTGGCGGTAAATCGTTCTCTATATCCGCTATTTTTTCTGCAAGGTATGACTCCCCTTCCCCTGCCGTCAGAATAGTTTTATGAATGATAAAAGGGAGGTTAAATGTCTCTTTAAGCTTCGGTATTACTGACTCTTCCATCATGTACATCATCTCGTGCGGTACACCTGGCATCGACATATATACTTTACCCTGATGATAAAACCACATACCCGACGCTGTGCCATTTGCATTAAGTATTACTTCACAGTTTTCGGGCACTAAAGCCTGCTGCCTGTTTACATCCAGCAATGCTTCCGATACACCGCGCAATCGCCTGAAAATGTTTTCTACATTTTGTAAAGCATCCTTATTCTCAATCAATCCAACACCAAAATATTCGGCTAAAGTCTTTTTAGTAATATCATCCTTTGTGGGTCCCAGGCCACCTGTGATCAAAATAATATCTGCTCTTTGGTGGGCTTCGGATAATGCATTGATAATATGCTGCTTATCATCAGATACAGAAGATATTTGCTTGACATGAATTCCGATTGCATTCAGTTTCTGTGCTATAAATGCGGAGTTCGTATCGACTATTTGCCCTATTAATATTTCATCGCCAATTGTGATTATTTCAGCTAACATTCCGCAAATTAAATGTTTTTTATTGACCTGGACTGTAATATTGATTGCTGGTGTAATCGCTTCGCTTGGTTAACTTCAAATCTTGCAGTATCGCTGCCTTCACACGTAGGGTTACATTATAAGACTTATAATACCCGAAAGGCAACCATTGCATAGATAAATCCCAGCAATGTAAGTCTCGATAAATGCCAAAAGAAGTGGCACTGCTCAATTTACCCTGACGAAGGTCATAGTTGGTTGTATACTGCACTTTCCACTTCGGCGTGACATTTAAATCACCACTCAACTGAACGGTATTGGTCACATAAGTGGACGTATACGAATTAGAGTAGTTGAAGCTATAATTGACCGATACGTTCCAGGGAATATTAAAATCTACATAAGCACTCGGGTCACTGTTTAGCAGGGCCAGCTTTGCTGCCTGTTCGGGGTTCATATTTGGCAAAGTGCTACCAGGTGTAGGGGTTACGTTTGTTTTAGGTTTAAAGACTGCCGGATTTAAACTAGCACTTGCCGATACATTAAATGATGTTAGAGTCGGAAACTTGCCATCCTGAAAGGTGTACCGGTTGACAGGTATCTTATATTTAATAATCGTGTTATTTCCAATTGAATCACGTATCTGCGTTACATATGGATCAAAACTCCCACCAATAGATACATTTAACTTTTGTTTAAACAATGCTGTGTGCCCCGAAAATGTTATAGCTGAGAGTTTAAAGGAGTCTGCTGCAAAGTTGTAAAAAGTAGAGATGTTAAAGCCGTCGAGTATCTTTATCTTTCTGTCAGTTCCAGAGGTATCTGTACTCTTCGCGCGCATTTTGGCCTCAATGTTATTGTCGATGGTTAGACCCATGCCGGCAGTTTTCCCCGATGAAGGATACCCAAAAACTGCGTTTTGAAAAATAGAATATTTCTGATAACTGATTGGATAAGGAATCGTTGCTGAACTTATTGCTGTTGCCCAGTAACCATAGCTAGGATCTGAAAAATCCGGATGATAACTAAAGCTCAACGAAGGCGTTGCTACATAGCGGATAGCCTTTAAATTACTGTTTTTAAAACTGAGTGTACTGTAAATTTTTGTAGATAAAGAAGCACCCACATTATACTGCCCTGCCCGTTTAAAACCGCTAAGCGTGTCCAAGATTAAAGAGTCACGTCCGGGAACACTACCCCTCGCAAAATGTTCTTTATAATGTTGAAAATACCACCACTCCTGGTAAGTAACGTTGGCACTAAACTGGAAATATTTGAATAAATTCTGATTAAAGCCAATAGGAATGTTATGCTCAAACCCATTCTGAAAACGTTTTTTAAACGTCTCACTTTTAAATAACTCAGCCTCTGGCACAGCAGTTACTTTATTAGTACCCTGTAAACTGTATCCTACAGTGATTTTTTGATACCATTTTTGTGTCCCTACCCTTTCTTTTGAATCGAAAGGGCTTATGGTAGACATATTAAAATTAAATGTAGGCAGTTCGAGCGTCACCGTTTTATTAACCAAATCCTGGCTGTGAGAAATATTAGCGGTGAAATTGAATGGGGTACCTGCCCATGTTTTACCATAAGCGATACTTGAACGTAAGCTACTTGAAGTAAGGTTGTTCAAATTATACCCCTGGGTTGCGGGATTATTTTTAAAAAATCCTGATGTACCAGCATTAACAGATGCGCTTAAGGTAGTGCCTGGGTGTGCATTAGGGTTCTCACTGTGCGACCAGTCAATATGGAAATCTTTAGTAGCAGGATCACCCGGCAAACCAACATTAGTTGAGCTATAACTCAATGACATTGAACCGGAAAACTTATAACGATTTAAATATCTGGCGGTAGTATTTACTTCATAAGAACCTTTCGAATAAAGAGTTCCTGTATTGGTCAGGTCAATGTAATCACTTAAAGCAATATAATAGCCAAAGTTTCTCAAATAAAAACCAAGCCGCTGGTCTTCACCAAATGTTGGAAGGATTACGCCCGATGATCTGGCATCCGGTTTAGGGAAAAATCCAAACGGAATTGCCAATGGCAGCGGTATGCCTTCTATTTCAAGAAAAGCGGGCCCTGATATGATCCTGTTTTTTTCTCCTATACCTTTGGTAATTACAATACCAAAATGTGTTTCAGGGTAAGGCAGATCGCAGGTACTAAATATAATATTCCGGTATGCAGCTTCAGTTTCATTAAGCTTCTTAACCTGCCCGCCTGTAATAAAGTTGCCATCCTGCTCGGACGATGCATTATATATTTTACCTTTTTTGGTCTCGTAATGAAAATAGAGGGAGTCGGATGTTACAGGTTTATCTTTACCTTGTTTGGAAATTGGCCGCCCTATATACCTTTTTGTAAATGGATCGATCCGTCCGCTGGAGAATATGATCTTGTTCTTCTGATCTACCCTTATATAATCGGCATCAAGCTCAAAGTCTTCATAGGTTACACGTGCCCGGCCATACAGGTATAAAATCTGATGCGTATCATCATATCGAGTAGAATCTTCGGCATGTGCGGTAACAATTGACTTTAAACCACCGTTCTTCTTAGCAGTATCATTTTGAGCGGTAGTTGTTTTTGCGCCTTTAGGTGGCTTTTTATTTCTGAGAAGTTTTCTATCCCGGACAGTATCAAGCTTAATAATAGTATCGGCAATCGGTTTATAGCTTCTATAGTTGTTAACCTTTGCAGATGCTTTTACGTTTACCGTTAAAATAATTACTAGCAGAAAAAACAGGCTTACGAATTTCAAAATCGAATATGAATAGTATTTTTGCAGGTATAGTTAACAGCGTTCAAAAATAATGAAAAATAAGGCATTGAAAAGATTGATTTACGGTTTATTGGCATTTCTCATTTCGCTACCCCTATTCTCCTTTAGATCAGTTACTCCCATAAAAAATAGCACCACAGATAGCACCTTTAAACTCAGGACTATTATCGTTGATGCGGGTCATGGTGTGCGTCCTTCGGGCGCCGTAGGACACTTTTCACCCGGTGCATCTGGTTCGTATTCCAATGAGAGAGATGTAACGCTTTCCATTGCTAAAAAATTGCAGATTGCGATAGAAAAAGAGCTTACGGGCATAAAAGTGGTGTTGACCCGAAAAACGGAAGAAGATGTTTCATGGCAGCACCGTGCTGATATTGCCAATGAGAACAGAGGCGATTTATTTATTTCCCTGCATTGTAATTCACTGGCTCCAAGGCGTATTAGGGAAGTTGTGGGTCACAAACATCACAAACCTGTTTACAGAACTGTAGAAGTTCCCGACCGTTCGGGCAAAGGCGTGCTGATGCTGGTATATGGTTTCCATCGTACTAAAGAAGAAGAAAACGCGATAAAAAACACCCAGATAGAAGAAGATTCGGACATGAATCAGACTAGTGCCGATGCTAATGATCCGTTGACAATGATCCTGATCAACGACTATAAAACCAAATTTCGAAAACAAAGTATTCACCTTGCAAACCTGATAAATGGTGAGTTTGTTGAAGACGGCAGGCGAAGTGAGGGTATCCGTGAACAAGGGGTTTTAGTATTATGCCATAGCGCCATGCCTGCAGTATTGGTGGAAACAGGATATATTAATAATCCGGATGATGAGGCATTCCTGAATTCAGAAAATGGCCAGAACGAGGTTGTTGATGCAATTATAAGGGCACTAAAAAGCTACAAAGACGAGGTAGAGCAAGTAGCAAAATAATTATATTAGATGTGGGATGTGGGTTTGATGCGTAAACAAAGCATAATTATTTTATGTTTGTCTTGCTGACGGATTCAAATCTATTCTATGAAGATATCAAACGAAACTAAAATTGGGTTACTGACTGCTTTAGGAATCACTATCCTGATATTAACTTATAGCTACTTGCGGGGTGACGATGTTTTCTCTGGAACCAACAAGTTTTATGCTATTTATGATAGTGTTGAGGGGCTGTCGATATCAAAACCAGTATTGGTAAATGGCTTTCAAATAGGCAGGGTTTCAAAAATGGATCTGCGGCCCGATGGCAAAACGATTGTTCAATTCAAGATAGAGCCTAAATACAATGTACCAAACAACACGCTCGCAAAACTGGTAAGTACCGATCTCCTGGGCACAAAAGCTATCGTGTTCGAAATGGGAAACAGTAAAGTTTACGCAGAGGATCAGGATACATTAAGGGCTGATGTTCAGGGTAGCTTGGCACAAAGCCTTCAGCCAATTCAAAAAAAGGCTGAACATCTGATCAATAAGCTGGATTCTTCTTTGGCAGCCGTCAATAAAATTCTTAATCCCGATTTTCAGAAAAATGTCGATCGTAGCTTTCTAAGTATTGCCAACTCACTTCAAACTCTTGAAGGCACCACGAAGAAACTTGATGCACTTGTTGCTTCGCAAAGTGGTCACATCAATAATATAATGGCAAATGCAGAAGATGTTTCAGGCAGTCTTAAAACAAGCACATCGCATTTAAATGCTATTACTACCAATGCAGAAACTTTGACCCATGACCTGGCCAATAGTAATATCAAGCAAACTTTGGATAATGCCAACAAAGCTGTAGCTGATTTGCAGGCAGCGATCAGTAAGATAAATAATGGTCAGGGCTCTGTAGGTTTATTGTTAAACGATGATAAGTTATATAAGAATCTGAATGATGCATCAGCTAATCTAAACGCATTGTTTATCGACCTTAAGGCTCATCCTAAGCGTTACGTTAGCTTTTCCGTATTTGGTGGAGGGAAAAAGGATAAGTAAGATGTGCAAATGAGAAAATATGCAGATAATTGTCACATAAAGAAATTCCATTTGCACATCCGCATGTCCACGCATCTGCACATCACCCTTCAATAACAAAGGTCTTTCCTTCCACAGCTACCTCTGTTTCAGGGAAAACACCTATAGCTTCATCTAAAAGGTCGACTAACGTTTTATAACGGGCCGAGAAATGCCCTATTAACAGTTTTTTTGCACCGGTCTTTAACGCCACTTCTCCTGCCTGTAAGGCTGTTGTATGAAAGGTACTCTGTGCCCGGTCGAGCATACTATTCAAAAAGGTTGCTTCATGATATAACAAGTCAACGTTACTTATCTGCGCGAAATAGCTTTCGTCGTAAATAGTATCTGAGCAATAAGCATAGCTCTTGGGTTCTTTCGGATTATTGGTTATTTCCCAATTCTTATATACCGTGCCATCCGCGGCGACGTAATCAGCGCCTTTTTTTATCTCAGGGAAGTGATTAACAGGAATATTCAGTTCAATGATTTTTTCTTTGATGATCTTTTTGAGGCGCTTCTTCTGCTTGAATAGAAATCCAGTTGTAGCAATCCTGTGGTTGAGCGGTATAGTTTCGACTGTGATATCGGTCGTATCCAATATCGTTTCAGGTTGATCGGTTTGAGTCGCTATAAAATCAATCGGGTACTGTAAAGTTGTATCCGAATATTTTAATTGCAGATCGATAATTTCTTTTAACTCGGGCGGCCCAAATAACTTCAGCGTTTTAACGCGCCCGTTAAGGTGCATAGATGAAAGCAGGCCCACAAGGCCCAGGTAATGATCGCCGTGAAGATGACTAATAAAAATATGGTCTATACGACTGGCTTTCACATCAAAGCGCAGCATTTGCTGTTGCGTGCCTTCGCCGCAATCAACCAAATATAAACGATCATTAATGTTTAGTACCTGTGCCGACGGGTTTCTGTTATAGATTGGAGTTGCCGAACTGCTGCCAAGTATTGTTACCTCAAATTTCATATCAGGTAAACAACATTTGGTTTTATTTTGCTTCCTTCTTTAACTGTTTTTCTACTTCTTCCATAAAAACAAGATCGATCGCTTCTTCGGTGGTCGGAACAATAGAAAGTACGGAGTCTAGCTGGGATATAGCGATCAAACGAGCTACGGCATCATTTAAGCCTGAAAGAATAAACACACCAGATGCGTTTTTGCACAAACGGTGGCCAACTAATAAGCTGCTCAAGCCTGATGAGTCAGCAAATTTTATCTGCGAAAGGTCCATGATGATATTTCTCTGCCCTTCAGTATTGATCAGTATCAATTCAGATTTTAGTTGCGGAGTTACCAACGAATTCAGTTTGGATTCGTTCAACTTCAACAAAACATATTTATCGTGCTTATCAACAGTAAATTTCATCTTGTGTTAATTATGCTACTAAGATATAATTTTTTTATATACAATAAAAAATTACAGGGTCGTAAGGGCTTTATTTATTGCTCCTTCTACCCTATTTAAAACGGAGTCATTGTCAGACTTAACAAAACCCTCGCCGGTTATCTGTTCAAACAGCTCAATATAACGATCTGATATTGAATTAACTATATCTTTAGTCATTACAGGGACCACCTGCCCATCTTTGCCCTGGAAGCCATTTTCAATCAACCATTTCCTTACAAATTCTTTTGACAACTGCTTTTGTGGCTCATTATCTTTCTGGCGTTCGTCATAACCTTCCTTGTAAAAATAACGTGAAGAATCAGGTGTGTGTATCTCGTCAATCAGGTAAATTGTGCCATCAGCCTTACCAAACTCGTATTTGGTATCTACCAGGATCAGGCCACGCTGAGCTGCAATTTCAGTGCCGCGCTGATATAAAGCATGAGTATATTTCTCCAACTGTGCGTAATCTTCAGCTGATACGATACCACGAACCAGAATATCCTCTTTAGAGATATCTTCATCATGTCCAACGGATGCTTTGGTGGTAGGCGTAATGATTGGTGCAGGCAGTTTATCATTTTCCTTCAACCCTTCAGGTAAGCTTACACCGCATACCTGTCTTTTGCCAGCACTATACTCACGCCATGCATGTCCCGCCAGGTATCCGCGAATCACCATCTCTACTTTAAAAGGATCACAAATACGGCCAATGGTTACGCTTGGATCAGGCACAGAAACTACCCAGTTAGGCACTATATTACTGGTATCGTGCAAAAACTTGGCAGCGATCTGGTTTAGTACTTGTCCTTTATAAGGGATTGGCTCAGGCAGCACTACATCAAATGCTGAGATACGATCGGTAACCACCATTGCCAGGTATTTATTATCTATGGTATATACATCCCGAACTTTTCCTTTATAAAAGTTGGTTTGCTTTGGAAAATGAAAATGTGTCTCTTTTATTGCGTTCATTCTTGTTTAGATTTGAGACGTGAGATTTGAGATATGAGATTAAAAATCCCTATGTCTCCTATCTCACATCTAATATCTCCCATCTGTTACTGTATATCTCCGTATGCCTCCAATATGCGTTTCACCAGTTTGTGACGCACTACGTCCTCTCCTGTCAGGTAGATTAGCTCTATACCCTTAATATCCGTCAAAATCCTTAATGCGGTATGCAAACCGGATTGCTGTTTTTTAGGTAAGTCGATCTGCGTTACGTCGCCAGTCACGATAAACTTTGCAGATGGTCCCATACGCGTCAGAAACATTTTTAATTGCATATCGGTAGCGTTCTGGGCCTCGTCCAATATCACAAAGCAGTTATCGAGCGTACGGCCGCGCATAAATGCCAATGGAGCGATTTCTATGGTACGGTTCTCCAGGTACACTTTCAGCTTTTCCGCCGGAATCATGTCGTCCAAAGCATCGTACAATGGCCTCAGGTATGGATCGATCTTTTCCTTCAGGTCACCCGGCAGGAAGCCAAGGTTTTCCCCTGCTTCTACCGCCGGACGAGTAAGAATAATGCGTTTTATTTCCTTATTCTTTAATGCTCGAACGGCCAAAGCAACCGCGGTATAAGTTTTACCGGTACCGGCAGGGCCTATAGCAAATAGGATATCATTTTTATCAATACCCGTCACCATTCGTTTTTGGTTGGCAGTTCTTGCTTTTACCAATATCCCATTAGGACCGAATACCAACACGTCTCCGGTTGTTGATTTGTCATTTACAGGTTCAGTCGCGGTTGTTGATGCGGCTTTCGATCCCAAAATTCTCTCCAGGTCGGTGATATTCAGGTTCTCGAATTTCTCAACATGACTCAGCAAATGACTAAATTTTTCGTCAAAAACTGTCAGTTCGTGATCATCTCCCAAAACCTTCAACTCGTTACCACGTGCAACTAATTTTAGCTTCGGATACTGTTTTTTTATGATCTCGAAGTGGTCGTTATTTGGTCCCCACAGTACAGCAGGGTTAACATTATCTATAGATATTTTAAGTTCGTTCAACAGTAATGAATTTATAGTTGCAGAATTTTTTATGAATTAAAAATTGAATATTTGTAGCATCAAATGCTAGCACAAGATTAGCAATAAATATTTAAAAAATTAATGGCAATAATAACTTTAACTACTGATCTGGGCGACAAAGATATTTACCAGGCTGCACTTAAAGGAAGTATTTTAAAATTGTTGCCAACGGTAAATATTGTTGATATAACCAATAGCGTAGCTGCCTTTAATGTACAACAGGCGGCTTTTATTTTAAAGAACAGTTTTTACTATTTCCCCGAACAAACCGTTCACCTTATAGGTATCGATACAGTTTATAATTCAGACACCAAGTATCTGGCTGTCAGCTATAAAAATCATTTTTTTGTAGGATCTGACAACGGCATATTTTCGCTAATGTTTAATTCTGAGCCGGATGAAATAGTGGAGATAAATATTATGCAAGACCTTAAATTTTTGCACTTTCCATTGGCGGATATTTTTGTAAAAGCAGCTTGTCATCTCGCTGGAGGTGGCAAATTAAGCGAGATCGGTTTACCTATTGCTGCCATGGAAAAGAAGATGAACCTGCAGCCTATTGTGGAAAAAAATATGATAAAAGGTGCGGTGATCTATATCGACTCGTTCCAGAACGTGATCACTAATATTACCAAGGAGTTTTTTAATAAAGTTCAACAGGGACGGCAGTTTACCCTATCCTTCAAGCGCAACGAAACTATCAACCACCTGAGCTGGCATTATAACGAGGTCCCCGAGGGTGAAAAGCTATGTTTATTCGGAATAAGCGACCATTTGGAGATCGCCATAAACAAAGGGAACGCCAGCGGGTTATTAGGACTGAATCTGGGCGACAGCGTTATCATCAATTTTGAATAACAACTCATGAAAAAGCTTTTCGGGTTTTGCGTTTTGTGTTTGTTCCCTGTGCTTGTATTTGCACAAAAATCAGATTCCGACTCTTTAGCCTACCAACTACAACGGGCCAAGATCAATCAAATGCTGGAAGGTCGCAGGCAAAAATTTGGACAATACGATGAGAGCTTAAAAAAGCATACAGGCATATTCGGTTTGCAAACCAAAAAGGACATCCGCCGCTCAAATGATATTTTGATGGATATCGTTAAAACTGACGACGATATATTCCGTGAGCTTAAAATATTGATGGATTACCGTGTATTCCAGCAGCAACAGGCGCAGACTCATTCAAGCGAATCGGAAAATGTGACGCTGGCTTATATGAATACCATCAACCGGCTAAGAGGTCAGATAGATCAGCTAAAAAAGGAAGCACAGCAAGAAAAAGCACACCAGCGGAATCAGTTACGCCTACTAATCGGGGTTATAGTTTTCCTATTTGTGTCAATTTTATATTTACTAACGAGGAAACGGGCAGTTAAGGCTTAGTTTTGTAGCTTTCATAATTAGAAAATGGCAAGAGGAAGAAGTAGTCTGAATAGTGGCAATAAACAGGGAGAAGAGTTGCCCAAAGCTAAACTAACCAGGCAAACTTTAAAAAATGTTTCCAAACTTTTATCGTACGTTCGGCCTTACAGAAGTAAATTCATAGCAGCTTTATTTTTTCTGTTCCTATCCAGTTTGGTTGGTTTAGCTTTCCCATCCTTTTTAGGAGGATTGATTGATGCTGCTCAGGGAAAACATACCAACAAGCTTTTACCAGCCACAGTACAAGGGATTGGTCTACTGGCGTTGATTGTGCTCTTCTCGCAAGCTTTTGTCTCTTTTTTCAGAATATTATGGTTTGTACAGATAGCCGAACGCTCACTGGCTGACATCAGGCGCGATACCTATTTTAAGCTGATTACTTTACCGATGGACTTCTTTGCCAACCGTCGTGTTGGCGAATTGAATAGTCGCATCTCGGCTGACTTGTCACAGATTCAAGACACATTGACCACTACTCTTGCTGAGATAATCAGGCAGTTGGTTTTACTCATTGGTGGTATCACTTTCCTGGCGATTGTATCCATCAAACTAACATTGTCTCTGCTTGTGGTGCTGCCTGCACTTGTAGTTACGGCTGTTTTATTTGGAAGATTCATTAGGAAAATTTCCAGGCAAGCACAAGATAAGTTAGCAGAATCGAACACCATTGTAGAAGAGACCTTGCAAGGCATTGCCAGCGTTAAAGCCTTTGTAAATGAAGCCTATGAAGCCAGCCGCTATGGTAAAAATATTCGTGAAGTAGCGAACATCGCTATAAAAGGCGCTAAATACAGGGGACTATTTGCATCGTTCATCGTATTCGGCATGTTTGGGGCAATTGTAACTGTAATTGCTTATGGATGTTTATTAGTGAGCCACAATGAGCTAACCGTGGGCGAATTATTCAAATTTGCTCTATACGCTGTTTTTGTAGGCAGCGCGATCGGCAGTTTTCCGGAGTTATATGCCAACATTCAGAAGTCAGTTGGTGCCAGTGAGCGCGTGTTGGAAATACTAGATGAGAAGGGCGAAAATGTTTCCATCGACCATGCTGAAAACGAGATCAAGCAAAAGATTGAAGGAAATATCGCCTTCGATAATGTCAATTTCCACTATCCGTCGCGCCCGGAAATTGAGGTATTAAAAGGCGTCTCTTTTGAGGCACAAACCGGACAAAAGGTCGCCATTGTTGGCCCCAGCGGCTCGGGCAAGTCCACAATGGCAGCATTGATATTGCAATTTTATCACCCGCAAAGCGGTACTATTCTGTTCGATCATAAACCATCGGATGAATACAGTCTTACTGATATCCGCAACCAGGTTGCTATAGTGCCACAAGATGTTATGCTTTTTGGTGGTACCATACAGGAGAATATTGCTTATGGTAAACTGAGCGCTTCCAAAGAAGATATCATAAAAGCAGCACAGCGTGCCAATGCGCATCAGTTTATTATGTCATTCCCGGAAGGTTATGATACCATTGTTGGTGAGCGCGGCGTAAAACTTTCAGGTGGACAAAGGCAGCGTATTGCTATAGCACGAGCATTACTAAAGAACCCTTCAATCTTAATTTTAGATGAAGCGACTTCTTCCCTCGACTCTGAATCAGAACGTTTAGTGCAGGAAGCTTTGGAAGAATTAATGAAGAACCGTACTTCTATCATAATAGCCCATCGCCTGTCTACCATCCGTGAGGCCGATAAGATCATCGTTCTTGAAAAAGGGAAAGTGATCGAAAGCGGAAACCATGAAGAACTGATCGGTAATGAAAACGGACTGTATCGTTATCTGAGCCAGTTGCAGTTTGAGGTGTGATGACGTTTTACGTTGGACGTAATGCGGTATACGTTTAATAACATCTCAATAAAATAGTAATTTGCAAAAACATACGACGTAAAACGTATTACGTATAACCTTACGAATGAAACTAACCATACACGGCGCGGCCCGGCAGGTGACAGGAAGTATGCACCTGCTTGAGGTTGACCAATATAAAATACTGATAGATTGCGGACTTGATTATGAAAAAGACCGCAGTGTTCAATCGAACGAGAATTTCCCTTTCGACCCAACTGAAATCGACCTGGTTGTTCTGACTCATGCACACATAGATCATTCCGGTAATTTGCCTACGCTAGTCCGGATGGGTTTTGAAGGGCAAATACTATGCACTCCGGCCACTGCTGATCTGACTGAACTATTGCTGCTTGACTCGGTGAATATTTTCATGGGCAAGATCAATAAAAGCCGCAAGCATAATCGCAAAAAACACCATCATCCCGCCCAACAGCCTTTATACTTGCACAAGCATGTGATGGATACTGTGGAGCGGGTTGTCACAATCGGGTTCAATCGCACATTCCGTGTTAACGGGGATATTGAGTTAACTTTTATACCTGTTGGCCACTTATTAGGTGCTGCCGCTGCTGTATTTAAAATAAATGACCGTGGCGAGGAGAAAACAATTGCCTTTACAGGCGATATAGGACGTAAGAACTATCCCGTATTGGATGACCCACAAGAACTACCTGAAGTAGATTATCTGGTCACAGAATCGACCTATGGCGGCCGGATGCACACCAAAGATAAAACGGTCGAACAGGCACTGATAGCAACCATCGAGAAAGCCTGTATAAAAGAGCAGGGAAGATTGATCATCCCGGCATTTAGTATCGGTCGTACACAATCGCTGGTTTATTCGCTGAATAAAATCTTTACTAAGGGGCTTTTGCCACCCGTTAAGGTATTTGTAGACAGTCCGATGGCTGTAGCTGCCACCGAGATATTCCGTAAGCACCACAGTCTTGTAAATGAAGAAGCACGCGAGTTCTATCAAACCAAAGGCGATGAGTTTGAGTTTGATAACCTGGTATACATAGAAAGCTTGCAGGATAGCCGGCAGGTATCTAATTACTTTGAACCGTGTATCATCATATCATCCGCAGGTATGCTTGAGGGCGGACGCATACAAGATCATTTGTATGAGAATATCCAGAATTATTATTGCACCATTCTATTTATCGGATACTGCGCAAAAGGCACCTTAGGACATCGACTTCTTCGTGGTGACCCTATTGTTCATATTAAGGACCGGGAATTATCTGTATACGCCACCATCAAACAAACCGATGTTTTAAGCGCCCACGGCGACCATGAAGACCTGATGAATGTTGCCCGGCAGCAGGATAAGGATAAATTGAGAACCATCTTCCTGGTACACGGCGAAGAAACTAGTATGCAGGCGTTAGCGGAAGCTTTGGAAGAAGAAGGGTTTCCGGTTTCTATTCCGGAAAAGGATGTGACTTACACGCTTTAACAATTTGCTATTTTTAGTAACTTATTGCACATTATTTTCCTGAAGAGATCTCCAAAAATTTAATATCTCCTCATCAAATACGTCCACAATTATTTGCTGATAAAGGGTTTATGAGTGATAGTTGCTTTACTCATGGTTTGGTGAATTTTATATAGCCGGGTAGCCATTTCAAAGCGCTCTTTGTAGCTTCTTTTTAACCCTTCCTTCAAAAGGCCGAGTTCAGCGTTATCAAATTCTTGCTTTTGTTTGTCCATGATATTAATCAAATTTAAGTAAAAGCTATTACATAATAAACAAGAAACCCAGCCAAATTGACCGGGTTTAAAATCGTTTGAAAGAAAGCATTCAAATCTTATTTCTTAAAATGTCCTATTATCAAGCTTGCCAGTTCCACGCCTATTCTTTCCTGGGCTTCGTTGGTAGCGGCACCGATATGCGGCGTTAATGATATTTTTTGGTGTTTTAATATTTCTTCGCGTGGGGTTGGTTCATTGTCAAACACATCTAGTGCAGCAAATGAAACCTGGCCGCTATTTAAGGCGTCAATCAAAGCCAATTCGTCGATCAAGCCACCACGGGAACAGTTTACCAGGCCAACACCTTTTTTAGTCTGAGCAAGCTCAGCAGCGCCAAATAAAGCTTTATCTACAAATGGCGTATGCAGGGTGATGAAGTCAGCCTGTGCAATTATTTCTTCTAATGAAGCGATTGTAACCTTTGCACTAACTGCAATGCCTCCGCCTAATACAAGCTCTAATTCTGGCTTAAATGGATACAGGTCATACGCCAACACATCCATTCCAACACCAATAGCAATTTTAGCCACTTCGCGACCGATACGGCCAAAACCCACGATACCTAAAGTCTTTCCGCGAAGCTCAATGCCTTTTGCATAAGCTTTCTTCAGATCGTTGAATTTGGTATTGCCTTCAACCGGCATTTTGCGGTTGCTGTCCGGTAAAAAACGAACACATCCAAATAATTGGCCAAACACCAATTCGGCAACAGAC
>Ga0207648_10000159_pt1 | contig 69221 bp, 63 predicted proteins | sample KBSMisM32_FD_184310 | JGI IMG/M metagenome (GOLD analysis project Ga0207648, IMG submission 184310) | Miscanthus rhizosphere microbial communities from Kellogg Biological Station, Michigan, USA - KBS Miscanthus M3-2 (SPAdes) (version 2) | ecosystem: Host-associated > Plants > Roots >...
GCCGAGCATGTCGGGGTTCACCACGCCGAACTGCACGGCCGCAAGGTAACCCGACAGGCCGGCCAGCATGCCGGCGATGACGAAGCAGGCGAGCTTGTACCGCAATGTGGCGAAGCCGAGCGAGCGCATGCGCGGCTCGTTGACGCGAATGCCTGCGATGACCCGCCCGAACAGCGATGCGCGCAACACACCGATGAAGGCAAATACGGCGAGGAAAAGAGCGAGAACGACAAAATAAAAATCGCCGAATTTTTCCAGATCGAAAGGCCGCCAGCCGAACAGGGTGGCGTCAGGCCGGAAGTAGATATACATGCCATCCGAACCGCCTGCGATGGCGGTATCGTGCAAGAGGAAATACAGCATTTGCGCGAACGCGAGTGTGGACATGATCAAATAAATGCCTCCGGAACGAAGCACGAGCACGCCAATGACAAGCGCAAGCACGCCCGCCGCGATCATTGCCAGCGGCAGGCTGATCCAGAAGCTAGCCGCATGAGTCTGCGGCGAAGACAGCGCCAGGCAGTAACCGGCGATGCCGAAGAACGCGGCATGGCCCAGGCTCACCAGGCCGGCGTGGCCGACCAGCAGATTCAGGCTCATGGCGAACACGGCCATGATCAGGATGCGGGTGGCGAACTGGATCGTGTATTTTTCCGCCACCAAGGGCAACAGGGCGAGCGCGACAGCAATGACGACGGCGATGATGGCCATCGAACGCAGCCGGGTCATCAGGTTCCTTTGCCGAGCAGCCCGGCCGGCCGCCACAACAATACCAGTGCCATCAGCAGGTAGATGCTCATCCCGGCCATCTCCGGCAGAACGCGCAGGTTACCGATCTTCAATTCCACGACTTTGCCGAAGGTATCCACCAGGCCGATCAGCAAGGCGCCGATCAAAGCCCCTTTGACCGATCCGATGCCGCCGATGACGACCACCACGAAACACACGATGAGCACCTGATTGCCCATGCCCGGAAATACCGACGCCACCGGCGCGGCAATCATTCCCGCCAGCGCCGCCAACGCCACACCGAGCGCAAATACGAAGCGGTACAAAAGATCGATGTCGATGCCGAGCGATTGCACCATCTGCCGATCCGCCGCGCCGGCGCGAATCATCATGCCGAGCCGCGTGCGACGGATAAGCAGGTATAGCAGCAACGCGAACACGATGCACACGGCGGAGATTGCCAGCCGGTAGACCGGATAGGACAGCGTGTCGGTCAGCGGAATCGAAGCAGAAAGCAGTTGCGGTATCGGCACGCTATGCACGTCGTCGCCCCAGACGATGCTGCGCAATTCCTCGACGACGAGGATCAGTCCATACGTCAGCAGCACTTGCTGCAGGTGGCCGAGCCGGTACAGGCGCTTGATCAGCAGCCATTCGATCGCCATGCCCAGAACCACCGACAATACGATGCCAACCGGAATCGCCAGCCACAGGCTGCCCAGATGCATCGACAACGACCACGCCAGGTATGCCCCGACCATATAGAAACTGCCGTGTGCGAGATTGATGATGCCCATGATCCCGAAGATCAGTGTGAGCCCACCCGCCACCAGAAACAGCAGCAAGCCGTATTGGACGGCGTTGAGCAACTGGATCAGGAAGGTGGGTAGGTCCATCTAGGGGCTTTACACCCAACACGGAGGCACGGAGAGCACGGAGGACACGGAGGACACGGAGAAGATCAAAGGAGAAATGGATGCGAGATGGATTGGCCGGATTCTACTTGCATACACGCTGCCTATCCCCGTTCATATTTTCCGTTTTTCCTCTGTGTCCTCCGTGTTCTCCGCGTCTCCGTGTTGGGTTTTCGCCTTATCCCAACTTGCAACCGCGGGCAGGATCTTCGAGGGCTTTCCAGGCGATGCCCAGAACCTTGTTGTCGCCTTTTTCGACGCGGCGCAAATAGATGTCCTGGATCGGGTTATGAGCTTTCGACATTTTCCATTGACCGCGCGGGCTGTCGATGACGGCGCCTTCCATCGCGGCGATCACCGCCTTCTGGTTGCCGATGTCGCCCTTCACTTTTTCCAGCGCTTGCGCCAGCAGCAGACTGGTGTCGTAACCTTGCACGGAAAATACGTCTGGCTCGCTCTTGTACTCCTTCGCATATGCGGAACGAAAAGCTTTGTTGCGGGGATTGTCCAGAGAATCGGCGTAATGAAGCGTGGTGAGCAGGCCGTCGGCGGCGTCTCCCTGTGCGGCGAGCACGCCTTCGGTAAGAAATCCGGGTCCATACAGCGGGATCTTGTCCTTGAGGCCCGCCGAGGCATAGTCTTTCACGAACTTCACCGCACCACCGCCTGCAAAGAAGCAGGCGACTGAATCCGGTTTGATCGACGCGATCTCCGTCAGCAGGGCCTGGAACTCGACGTTCGGAAACGGTACGAATAGTTCCTTCACCACCGTGCCGCCCGCCGCGGCGAAACCTTCGCGGAATGATTCCAGGGATTCTTCGCCCGCCGCGTATTTCCAGGTGATGAACACCGCTTTCCTGTGACCCCTTTCGGCCATTACTTTGCCCAGGGGATGGATCGGCTGCCAGTTGCTGAACGAGGTGCGGAACACGTTGGGCGTGCAGAGCGCCCCGGTCGCGGCAGCCGCGCCCGCATTCGGAATGAGCATCAGCGTGCCGCTTTCCTTCGCCACCTTGAGCATGCCCATCACGACGCCGGAGTGGACCGATCCGATGAGGACATCGACCTTGTCGCGCGTGATCAACCGGTTGGCATTGTCGGTAGCCTTGGACGGCTCGGATTCGTCGTCGACTTTGAAGAATTCGACTGCGCGCCCGCCGAACTTGCCTCCCGCCTGCTCGAGCGCGAGTCGCAGGCCATTCTCTATCGAAGAACCGAGCTGGGCGTAGGTGCCGGTGTAAGGCAGCATGAGGCCGAGCCGCAGCTTCGCCGATTGCGCTCGCGCCAACGATGGCAGCAGCGATGCGCCAGCGAGGGCACCGGCGCCAATCAGAAATTCCCGCCTGCGTTGCTGGTCAGTCTTTTTTTCGTTCATGAGGGCTCCTCCCTTTTTGTTTTAATCATAGCGGATTGGCTCCGCCACGTTGCCAACTTCATCGGCCTCTCAATTTGAAGCGCTGTATTTTCCCCGTCGCTGTTTTGGGCAGTTCGGGGATGAATTCGACCCAGCGCGGATATTTATAAGGCGCCAGCCGGTCCTTGACATGACCCTTCAGGGTCTCGCCCAGCGCGGGCGCCGCAGTCACGCCCGGTTTAATGACAACGTACGCCTTCGGCTTGATCAGATCGTACTCATCCGCCATGCCGACCACTGCCGCCTCCAGTACATCCGGATGCGTCATCAGCGCGGCCTCGACTTCGAATGGGGACACGTACATGCCGCTGACTTTCAACATGTCGTCGGAACGCCCGCCGTAGGTGTAGTAGCCGTCGGCGTCACGCGTGTACTTGTCCCCCGCGCGCGTCCATGAACCGGCGAAGGTCTCGAGCGTTCGTGCGCGATTGTTCCAGTACTGGGTCGCGCTGGTCGGCCCGTTGATCTGTAACTCGCCGATCTCACCGGTAGCAACCTCCGCGCCTTTCTCATCCACCAGGCGGATCTGATAGCCCGGCACAGGCTTGCCCGTGGACCCATAGCGAACCTCGCCGGGGCGATTGGAAAGAAAAATATGCAGCATTTCCGTGGACCCGATGCCATCGAGGATTTCGACGCCGAAGTGTTCGGTCCAGCGCCGGCCGAGTTCCGCCGGCAGTGCTTCGCCGGCCGAGGTGCATATGCGCATCGCCAGTTCTTCCCTGCGCGGCAGATCGGGACTGGCCAACAACGCGCCGAAGAGCGTGGGCACGCCATAAAAAATAGTCGGGCGATGTTGCCTGAGGCGTTTGAACACAGCCGCCGGGGTGGGCCGCTCCGCCATGAGCACTGCGGTAGCTCCCACCGCGAGCGGAAAGGTCAATGAATTGCCCAGCCCGTAGGCGAAGAACAACTTGGCTGCCGAGAACACCACGTCGCTCTCGCGGATTCCAAGGATGGGCCGCGCGTACAGTTCGGCGGTCTGGACCAGGCTCGAGTGGATGTGGACCGTGCCCTTGGGTGTGCCCGTCGATCCCGAAGAGTAGAGCCAGAAACAAACGTCGTCGGCCGTGGTCGGCGCGGGAGTGAAATTCGTGCTTGCGTCGTTCATGAGCTTCTGCAGGTGCAGGTGGCCATGGCCCTGCTTGCCCGACACGATGACATGCCGCAAAAACGGCAGGCTGCCAAACAGCGGCTGGAAGGCCGGCAGCAACGCTTCGGAGACGACGAGCGCGCGCACACGGCTGTCCTCGAGCATGAAACGGTAGTCGGCAGTGGTCAGCAGGGTATTGGCCGCAACCGGAACAATCCCGGCTTTGATCGCACCGAGGAATACCGCCGCAAAATCGACGCTATCCAGATGCGCGATCATCATCCGGTTTTCCATCTCCAGCCCGAGGCCGGTCAGAACCTGCGCCGCGCGATTCACGCGCTCGGCAAGTTCACCGTAAGTGTGGCCCCCCTCATCGTCGATGAACGCTGCCTTGGCGGCGCGGCCCGCAACGAGGTTGCGTTCGACCAAATCGTGTGCGGCGTTGTACCCGCGCGGTATCTCGACCTTCGGCGGAGAGCCGCTATGGTCGGCCCTCGATAACTGCATTGTCCTTCCCCTTCGGCGACGTCGTCGGATTGTTAGCGTCCACGCCCAGCACGTCAAGGAGCACGTCGCGCACGAACTGCTGCGCCAGGGGTGCCAGGTCGCGGCCGCTGGCGTGCGCCAGACTCCATTGCCGGTAGCCGGCGTTGGGAGCGTCGTCGGGAAGCGCCAGCAGGTAGACATCATCCTTGCCCTGCGCCATGCGCTCGGTCAATTGCGCTTGCTCGCCGACATGCACGCTGACCTGGACACCGGGATATCGTGAGCAGAACGCCGCTGCCAGGCGCGCCGCCGAGCGCCGCACCGCGGGCGGGGCCGCGATGCGCAATACCTCTGGCCGTGCGGCGCGCAACGTCGCCAGCCTCGCTTCGGCGCGCTCGAACAAACCGATCAATTCGCCGCACACCTGCTGCAGCTCGCGCCCGGCGGACGTTAGCACCAGACCGCGGCCCTGCTGCTCGAACAGCGTCACGTCGAGCGTCTGGGCGAGTTTCTTCAGTTGAATGGAAATGGTGGGTTGCGCGAGATGCAGTTCTTCGGCCGCACGCGTCAAGCTGCCAAGACGGGCGGTAGCCTCGAAAACCAAAAGTTGCGCGGAAGTGCCGTGCCGGAAGTACCGGCGCAAAGCGGATCGGGGCATTGATTGCTCCCTCGTCGAGTCCTGAGGTCAGCCCGTGCCATATGGCACGGACAGGCCCGAGGTCTCGCTTGCAGCTTTGCGCTGCCCGTACGGCCGGGGACAAAGTCCCGGGATGACGACCGCCACGCGAAGAAGCTACTCCCCTGCGGGTACTACAACCCGGATCATAGCCCGGGCGAGCCCGGGCGGCAAGTCGGATCCATTGCCGTTTGCGATGAATTGCATCGCAAATCTTCAATTTTCGTGGAGGGCTGGTTGGGACAGAGTACGGGCACGCAAAGGAGCACTGCATGGATCTTGTCCTGACTGCCGAATTCTGGTCTTCCCTGGCCGCCATAATCGTCATCGACCTCGTGCTGGCAGGTGACAACGCCATCGTCATCGCGCTTGCGGCGCGCAGCCTGCCGAAGCTTCATCAACGCAGAGCAATCGTGTGGGGTACGGTCGGCGCCGTCGCCGTGCGCACCGCACTCACGGTGGGCGCGCTTTCACTGCTCAAAGTGCCCGGCCTGATGCTCGCCGGCGGCATTCTGCTGGTGTGGATCGCCTGCCGGCTGCTGTCAAGCAGCGATGGCGGGCCGGAGGGGCATGATGTTGTGCCGGCGTCCAGTTTCTGGGCCGCCATGCGCACGATCGTCATCGCCGATGCAGTGATGGGTCTGGACAATGTGCTCGGCGTGGCCGGCGCCGCGGACGGCTCGATTTTGCTAGTGGTGCTCGGACTCCTGATTTCGATCCCGCTCGTGGTCTGGGGCTCGACGCTGATCCTCAACCTGCTTAAACGCTTCCCGGGCCTGCTCTACGTGGGCGGCGCCGTGCTCGCATGGACGGCGGTCAAGATGATCACAAGCGAGCCTTTTGTGAGCGAACTGCTGCACGAGCGCCGCGGCGCCGTCAACGCACTTTACCTGGCGGTGATAGGCGGCGTTCTGGGCATCGGCTGGCTTCGCAACCGCCGCGCCACGATGCAAAAAACCATGCAGAAAGCCTGAAAGGAAAACCATTGAAGATCCTGATACCCGTCGATGCTTCTCAAGTGGCTCTGGCTCCGATCGATCACCTCGCGTCGCTCGCGAGTCGCGGCATCGAGGTCGAAGCATTGGTGCTCAATGTACAGCCGTACTTTTCACGGTACATCGCCCGCTTTACCAACAAGGCGGACCGCGATTCGCTGCGAGCCGAGCGCAGCAGCGCGGCGATGGCTGCAGCCATCGAGCACCTGGCACAGGTCGGCGTGCCATTCCGCGCCATGACCGAGCTGGGCATGCCGGCCGAACGCATTGCGGCGGTGGCCGAACGCGAAGAAGTCGATGAGGTGATGATCGGGGTCGGGCGGCACCCGGCCTGGTTGCGCTGGGTCAACCCTTCGATTGCCCATGGCGTGATGGATCTGACCGACATCCCGGTCACAGTATTTTCCCGGGGCCGCGCTGGCACACTCGAGCGTTACGCGTTGCCGGTAGGGCTCGCCGGTCTCGCCGCCCTGCTTTACGCCGTCGAGTAGGTTTCCATCAGCAGCAGCCTGTCGCGCTCACACCGGCCTTGGCCGCATAGAGAGCAGCGCTACTCAAGCGAATCCAACGTCAAAATCTCAACGCAGGAGCTTCAGGCCGGAGCCTCCAAACTGAGTTGCTTGCGGCACAGCGGGATCCAGCTCTCGATCCACTCGGCGGCATCGTCTTCGGGCAGGCCGATACAGGAATCGTTGAACAGTGGATCGCCGATGCGGCGCGCCCCGAGTTCGCCGAGCAGGCTGTCAAATTTCTTGGCGGCAAAGCAAAAAGTACTGCCATGTGTGCCGTTATCCCCGAGGCCGATTACGCCATAGCGCACGTTGGAAAGGTCCGGACGAAGCTGCTGAAGGCCTTCATAGAGTTGCTTGGCGTTGTCGGGCACGTCGCCCTGGCCGTAGGTTGAGGTGCAAATCAGAAACAATCCTCCCCCATCGAACACGCTGGGATCAAGATCATCCATTGGCAGTGTCTTGATGCGGATGTCCTCGCCGTCGAGGCGCAGCTCGATTTCCTGCGCGACGAGTTGCGCGACACCGGTCTGGGTGCCGACCAGGATGGTCAATTCAAGGTTCACTTGTCACCCTCTGCACAATGCTCCATTTTAGTATCATCGGACCGATTATGTATTATCATGCATCTCACGATCAATCCATGCATTATAGTGCAACATCAGTCGAAGGGTATTCCATGGGCGCGCGCGATTCGAAACCGGCAGGGCAGGGAGCGGACCTGGGCCGGGAGGCCGCATTTCTGGCCGGACTGGGCGAGCGCGTGCGCGATGCTCGCCTGCGGCGCGGCTTGAGCCGCAGATCCCTGTCGTACGACTCGGGTGTCTCGGAACGCTATCTTGCCGAACTCGAAGCAGGCCGCGGCAACATTTCGATCCTGCTATTGCGGCAGGTGGGTATGACACTGGGCGTTCCGGCGGTCGAGTTGCTGCGCGAGGACGCAGACCAGCCGGTCGAGCTCGGCCTGATCATGGAATTCCTGCAGCGCCTGCCCAAACAGAGACTGCCCCGCGTGCGCGCCAGGTTGCTGCGCGAATATGGCAAGCATCCCGAAGAACGCAGCGGACGTATCGCTCTGCTCGGTCTGCGCGGCGCCGGCAAATCCACTTTAGGGAACGCGCTGGCAGCCGCACTCAAACTGCCCTTCATCGAGCTCGATCGAGAAATAGAACGCGAGGCAGGCACAAGCCTGTCCGAAATATTCCTGATGTACGGCCAACCTGGCTATCGCCGATACGAATACCGTTGCCTGGAGAAAATCCTGGAAAGCCGTTCGCGCTGTGTGATTGCCACCGGCGGCAGCATTGTGTCGGAACCCGCTACCTACGACCTGCTGCTGTCCTCCTGCTTTACTGTCTGGCTCAAAACCGAGCCGGCCGAACACATGGCACGAGTGGTGGCACAGGGCGATATGCGCCCGATGGCCGGGAACACCCAGGCCATGGACGACCTCAAACGCATTCTGATGAGCCGTGCAGCTCTCTACGGCCAGGCCGATGCCACCGTGAACACTGCCGGCCGCAGCGTAAGACAGAGCCTGAAAGACCTGAAGCGGGCGATTGCCGCCTGAAGTGCCAAAGGCAAGGAGCAAACCAATGAGCGCAGTCCTCGACGATAAAGGCGGCACGCAGCCGACTACCTACGATACTCATCCCGATCGCTATCTGCACTGGCGCCTGTCGTTCGACGACAGCATCGCGACACTGTCGATGGACGTGAACGAGGACAAGGGGCTCAAGCCGGGGTACAAGCTCAAGCTCAACTCTTACGACCTTGGCGTGGACATCGAACTTTACGACGCGCTCAACCGCATCCGCTTCGAACATCCCGAAACACGATGCGTCGTCATCACGAGCGCACGGGAGCGCATGTTTTGCTCCGGCGCGAATATCTACATGCTCGGATTATCGACACACGCCTGGAAAGTGAATTTCTGCAAATTCACCAACGAAACGCGCAATGGCATGGAAGATTCGAGTCGCGACGGCGGCCTGAAATTCCTCGCCGCCGTCAACGGCACCGTGGCCGGCGGAGGCTACGAACTTGCACTCGCCTGCGACGAAATCCTCATGATCGATGACCGCTCCTCGACCGTGAGCCTGCCCGAGGTGCCCTTGCTGGGCGTGCTGCCCGGAACCGGCGGGCTGACGCGCCTGACCGACAAGAGGAAAGTTCGCCGGGATCTTGCCGACGTGTTCTGCTCCACATCCGAGGGCGTGCGGGCGGATCGCGCCCGGCAATGGAAGCTGGTCGATCACATCGCCCGGCCGCAGCAGTTTGGCGCTGCCGCACGGGAGCGCGCAGCCGCGCTCGCTGCGCAAAGCCGGCGAACGGGCACTGGCCCCGGGATCGCCCTGACGCCGCTTGAGCGCACCATCGATGCTGCAGGCTATCACTACGCGTACGTCGATGTCCTCATCGACCGCAAAGCACGCACGGCGACGCTCACGGTTCTTGCTCCGCAAGAACCCCAGCCTCGGGAGCTGGCGGGCATCCATGCGGCCGCAGCGCACTGGTGGCCCCTGCAGATGGCGCGTGAACTCGACGACGCCATTCTGATGCTTCGCACCAATGATCTGGAAATTGGCAGCTGGATACTCAAAACGCGTGGCTCATCGGACAGCGTTTTGGCATGCGACGGCGCGTTGCGGAATTTCGCCGACGACTGGTTCGTTCGCGAAACCATCGGCTTCCTGCGCCGGACACTGGCACGACTCGATGTGTCTTCGCGGACCCTCTTCGCCATCGTAGATCAGGATTCATGCTTCGCCGGCACGCTGGCTGAATTGGCCCTCGCGGCGGATCGCAGCTTCATGCTGCAGATGGCGGATGCCGGCCCCGAAGCACCGGCCATCGTGCTGTCCGAGCAGAATTTCGGTGCTTTGCCCATGGTGAGTGGCGTGAGCCGCATCGCAAACCGCTTCTGCGGCGAGTCAAAATCCGTCGACGCCGCGCGTGCTGCGATCGGTAAGCATCTTGACGCGGCTGCGGCCGCAGATCTCGGACTGGTGACCTACGCCCCGGACGACATCGATTGGGACGAGGAAGTCCGCATTGCGATCGAAGAGCGCAGCAGCTTGTCGCCCGACGCCCTGACCGGCATGGAAGCGAATCTGCGCTTTACCGGGCCGGAGACCATGGAGACGCGCATTTTCGGCCGGCTGACCGCGTGGCAGAACTGGATATTCATCCGGCCCAATGCCGTCGGCGAGCACGGCGCATTGAAAGTGTTCGGAACCGGGAGCAAGCCCAAATTCAACTGGGAAAGAGTCTGAACGGCGCCTTCACCGCAGAGGCGCGGAGACGCAGAGGAAACGCAGAGGAATGCCTTGACCGCTGCCACTTGGGGAACTTCACAACGGATGGCTGCAGAAATTTACCTTGCTGATTTTCTCTGCGGGATTTTCTCTGCGCCTCTGCGCCTCCGCGCCTCTGCGGTGAAATGGTTTAGGAGACTTAGATGAGCATTAACTACAGCGAAAGAATCCCGAACAACGTCGATCTGGCGAATGACCGCACGCTGCAGCGCGCGCTCGAGCACTGGCAGCCGAAGTTTCTCGAGTGGTGGAAGGAGATGGGACCGTACGAGTCCGCGGCGGCGGATGTCTATCTGCGCACGGCGACCGGCGTGGATGCGCAGGGCTGGGCAACTTATGGCTCGGTGAAGATGCCGGACTACCGCTGGGGAATTTTCTTGGCGGACCAGGTGGCGGATCGGACCATCGGTTTCGGTGATCATTTTGGCGAACCTGTCTGGCAGCAGGTGCCGGGCGAACTGCGTTCCCAGTTTCGCCGCATCATCGTCACGCAGGGTGACACCGAACCGGCGTCGGTCGAGCAACAGCGCCGCCTCGGCCTGACTTGCCCCTCGCTGTACGACCTGCGCAATCTGTTTCAGGTCAATGTCGAGGAGGGCCGGCATCTTTGGGCGATGGTCTATCTGCTGCACGCCCATTTCGGCCGCGATGGGCGCGAAGAAGCCGAGGAGTTGCTGCTGCGCCATTCCGGTGACGTAGACAAGCCGCGCATCCTCGCGACGTTCAATGAACCGATCAGCGACTGGCTGTCGTTCTTCATGTTCACCTACTTCACCGACCGCGACGGTAAATTCCAGTTGAAGAGCATGGCGGAGTCCGGCTTCGACCCGCTGGCGCGTACCTGCCGCTTCATGCTGACGGAGGAAGCACATCACATGTTCGTCGGCGAATCGGGCGTAGGGCGCGTAATCAGACGCACGCTCGAAGTCATGAAGGAAATCGGCAGCGACGATCCGACGGCAGTCCGCAGCCATGGCGCGATCGATCTGCCGACCATCCAGCGCTACATGAATTTCTGGTTCACGTCGTCGCTCGACCTGTTCGGCTCGGAAGTTTCGTCGAACGCGGCGAGTTCCTTCGCCAGCGGCATCAAGGCCCGACCGGACGAATCGCAGTATCAGGACCATGTGTGCGGCGACGCAACCTTTGCGCTGGAAACGCCGCAAGGCCCGGAATCGGTCGGCCTGCGCAACGCCATGAATGAGGTCTTGCGCCAGTCATACATCAAGGATTGTGAAATCGGCATCAAGCGCTGGAACGTGCAGATCCAACGCGCAGGCCACGATTTTCGGCTGGCACTGCCAAGTCCGCATTTCCGCCGCAGCATCGGCGCTTGGGCAAACGTACCGACGGACCCTCGGGGCAAGCCAATCGGACGGGAAGAATATGAGCGGCGCATGCTGGAATGGATACCCAGCGAATCCGACCGCAGCTTTGTGCACGGCGTGATGAAAAGAGTCGTGGCACCAGGCAAGATGGCGGCGTGGATTGCGCCGCCGGATCGCGGCATTAACAGCCTCGCGGTGGATTACGAATACGTGAAGCTCAACTGACGATCGGCCGATCGTCGCACAATTGCGTGCGCCACGGCCCGTCGAGTCAGAACAGGCCGAATCTCGCGGATTTTCGCGCCCATCTGATGGGACGCCTTGCGCACGTGAAAATGATCACGCCGTTTCACGGGCAGCGGATGGAGCGGTTGTTCGAACAGATAGTCTGGTGACGGCCTTTTAAAGTATTTCGCGACGCGGATGCCTGAAATGTTGGGTATCCATCCCCTGTCGGTAAACTTCAGCCCAGGTCGAACAGCAGTACCTCGGCGTTGTTACCGCTATCGATGACGATTTCCAATTCGCCTTCGATCTTGAGCGCATCGCCGGAGCCGAGCAACTGGCCGTTGACCTTCACGCTACCGAGTGCGACGTGAACGTAGGCCTTGCGGTCCTGCGCCAGCTGATGCGTCACTTGCTCGCTGCCGTCCACCAGTGCGGCATACAATTGCGCGTCCTGATGCAACTTGACCGAACCGTCGCGGCCATCCGGCGAAGCGACCAGGCGCAGCTTGCCGCGCTTTTCCTGCGGCCCGAAGAACTTCTGCTCGTAGCTGGGTTTGATGCCGAGTTCGTCCGGTTCGATCCAGATCTGCAGAAAATGCACGCTGTTCTTCGGCGAAGGGTTGTACTCGCTGTGGAATACCCCGGTGCCGGCGCTCATGCGCTGGACGTCACCCTGACGGATCACCGAACCCGTACCCATGCTGTCTTTGTGTTCCAGCTCGCCGTCGAGCACGTAGCTGATGATTTCCATGTCGCGATGCGGGTGCTTGCCGAAGCCTTGGCCCGGGGCGACGCGGTCTTCGTTGATCACGCGCAGCGGCCCGAAACCCATGTGCATGGGATCGTGATAACCCGCGAATGAAAACGTATGGAAACTCTTCAGCCAGCCGTGGTCGGCAAACCCGCGCTCGCTGCTTTTTCTCAAGGCGTTCATGTGTATCTCCTGTTGGGCCATCGCCACCATCGGCCAGGCCATCTCCCGATCGGGACAATATAGGGGCAGGGGAGAAAGATTGTTAGCGAGGGTATTTGAAACATTCGTTCGAATATTTCGAATCGACTATTCTGCTTCGATCCAGCCTTCCGACATCAGCACCGAACTGCCCCCGACCCGCACCGCCGTGATCCGTCCACCCGCGACGTCGGCCTCGAGTTCGATAAGCGACGGCCGGCCCATCTCGAAGCCTTGTTCGATCAACCAGCGGCGGCAGCCATCGCAACGATCCTGCTCGCACAGATAGCCCGCCAAAGCCGAAGCAGCGCTGCCGGTAGCAGGATCCTCCGCTACCCCCATTGCGGGTGCGAACATGCGCGCGTGGAGCTGTGCGTCCCTCGTTACGGTTTCGCTCGTAAACGCAAACAAACTCTTCGCCCACCAGCCGGACAACAATTTTTCCCAGAGATCGGTGCGCAGCTTGATGCTTGCAATGGCAGCCAGATTCCGGACCGGCAAGAACAGGAATGGCACGCCGCACGAATAGCCGGCATGGCCCGGCAGCAGATCGCCTTCCTTCAGCGACAACATCGCCGCAATGTCGCCTCGCGGCGGCGGTACGGGCCCGCCCACCGGCAGGGTCGGCACCGACATCTGCATTGCGCGCGGCCCGCCCATACCGCTTTGCACTTTGATCGGCACATCGCCGACGCCTTCCTCGAGCACGATCAACGCATCTGCAGGATCCAGCTCAAGCAATTCCAGCTTGGCAAGCAAATAGCTGGTACCGATCGTGGGATGTCCGGCGAAAGGCAGTTCGGCCCGCGGCGTGAAGATGCGCACCTTCTTGCGGTTATGCCCCGCCCTTGCCGGTTTCAAAACAAATACGGTCTCGGAAAGATTGAACTCGGCGGCAATGAGTTGCATGCGTTCACCGCTGAGTGCGTCGGCGTCGAGCACGACGGCAAGTGGATTGCCGCCGAAAGGAGTGTCGGTGAAGACGTCAAGCGTGTAGAAGCGATAGCGCATGAGGGCGGTAAACGGTGAACGGTGAACAGTGAACGGTGAACGGCAAAGAGTTTCTAATTCAACCTTCCCGACGTTCACTGTTCGCCGTTCACTGTTCACACCTTTGTCTACTTCGCGGCGATCGCCTCGATCTCGACCAGTATTTCCGGCTTCACCAGTCCCGGCACGACGAGCAGCATGGAAGCCGGGCGCGCGTCGCCAAGGTAGCGCGCGCGCACCGCAACGTAGTCCTTGATGTCTTTCTCGTGTATCAGGTAATGCGTGACTTTGACCAGATCCTTCACGCCCATATCCGCCTCGGCGAGAATGGCCAGTACGTTCTTCCACGCCTGTTCCGCCTGTGCGGTGATTCCTTTTGGGTATGTTCCATCAGGCATCAATCCGGGGGTGCCAGCGGTAAACACCCAGCGTGCCCCGGCAGGCGCCTCAACGCCGTCGCTGTAGGTTCCAATCTGTTTCGCCACTCCAATGTTCAATCCCTTATTCATCGTGTCTGCCTCCCGATCTCACCAAGCGCCGAACTATAACGAAAAAAAACGGCAAGTGCGTTTGCACTCGCCGTTTGAGGCCAGAACTTGTGAAGCTGGACTAAAGTTCCCGGTGGGGCGCTGTGACCGGACCGCCCCCGCCTGCCGTCAGAGGTACGTCTGTTTCATCCGCATCGGCCAGATGAACTCTGCGCATCAACAGTGAGTAGATGGTCGGAATCACGAAGAGGGTCAGCAAAGTGCCGAGCATCAGTCCGCCCACGATTACCCATCCTATGGATTGGCGTGATTCCGCTCCGGCGCCATGAGCGAGCGCCAGAGGAATCGCGCCCAGCACCATCGCACCTGTGGTCATCAGAATCGGTCGCAGGCGCAGCGTTGCCGCCTCGATCACGGCCTCGAATTTTTCCATGCCTGTGCTGCGCAACTGGTTGGCAAACTCGACGATCAGAATGCCGTGCTTGGTAATCAGGCCCACCAGCATCACCAGGCCGATCTGGCTGTATACATTCAGCGTTCCGCCATGCCCGAGCAGCGCGTTGATCCACATCGCCAACAGCGCGCCAGTCATCGCCAGCGGCACCGTGAACATGATGACCAGGGGTCCGACGAAGCTTTCGAACTGCGCCGAGAGCACCAGATAGATGAAGATCAGCGCCAGTACAAAGGTCAGATACAACTGTCCCCCTGCTTCGCGAAACTCTCGGGCCTGCCCGTCGAGGTCGGTGATGGTACCCGCAGGTAATTCCTGTTTGACGGTTGCATCGATGGTTTCGAGCGCCTGTCCGAGGGTGTACCCGGAGGCCACGTTGCCGTTGATGACCGCGGCGCGCAGTTTGTTGAAGTGATTGAGCTCCTTCGGCGCGACGGCTTCGCTGATCTTGACCAGGTTGGAGAGCTGGTTCAACTGATTGTCGTTGCCACGCACGTAGATCGACGTCAGATCGGTCGGCTGCATGCGCTTGTTGTCTTCCAGCTGGACGACCACGTCGTACTGTTTGCCTTCGTGCTTGTAGCGCGTAACGTCGCGGCTGCCAAGCAGCGTTTGCAGCGTATGACCGATGACGTCCATGGACACGCCAAGGTCGGACGCCTTGTCGCGGTTGATATCGACCGCCAATTGAGGTTTGTTCAGCTTCAAGTCGGTATCCAGCGCGGTTATGCCTGGATACTCGCGAAGCTTGGCCATGACCAGATTCACCTGGCCCTGCAATTCCTCGAAACTGTTGCCATAAATCACGTATTCGATCTGTTTGGTCAGCAGGCCTTGCCCCAGCGACGGCGGGTTCAGGGCGAAAGACAATGCGCCGGGCAATCCGCCATAGAGTTTCGGCCCCAGCTCCTTGGTGATCACCAACTGACTGCGGGATCGCTCGCTCCAGGGCTTTAGCACAGCAAAGGCGACGCCGAGATTGACCGGGTTGGGACGATCCAGTCCGGGGGCGACCACGGCGAACATGGTGGTGATTTCCGGGATATTGGCGGTTATGCCTTCGACCACATGCATGTAACCGTCCGTATAAGACATGGTTGAGCCTTCCGGCGCAACCACGAAGGCCAGAAACAATCCGCGATCCTCCACCGGCGAAAGCTCGGCCTTGAGCTGTTTGAACAGCAAGACCATGCTTCCGAGAACTACGATGAATATCACGCCAATCACCCAACGGTGCCGAAGAGTTCCGCGCAGAATTTTGCGGTAGCCGTTGTTCATGCCTTCGAAGAAGCGCTCGGTGTAGGTATAGACCCTGCTGTGGCCGGGCTTCAGCAACCTGGAGCACATCATCGGCGTGAGCGTCAGCGCGACGAAGCCGGAGACGATGACCGACGTCGCCACCGTCAGCGCGAATTCAGTGAAAAGCTTGCCGGTATTGCCGGTCATCAGCGCCAAGGGGCAGAACACGGCCGCCAGCGTGATAGTCATGGCGATGACGGCGAAACCGATTTCCTTGCTGCCCTGGAAGGCGGCCTTCATCGGTTTCATTCCTTCTTCAATGTGCCGGTGAATGTTCTCCAGCACCACGATGGCATCGTCCACCACCAGGCCGATGGACAGCACCACACCGAGCAAGGTAAGAGTGTTGATGGAAAAGCCAAGCGCTTTGAGGAAGGTGAAGTGGCCGATCACCGAGACCGGAATGGCAACAGCGGGGATCAGCGTGGCGCGCGCACTGCGCAGGAAGACGAAAATTACCAGTACCACCAGAATCAGCGCCTCGATCATGGTCTCGTATACGGCCTTGATCGACTCCTCGATGAACACTGAAGTATCCACCGCGATCCACGCTTTCATCCCGGGCGGAAGGGTTTTCTGCAAACGCGGCAGGACTTCCTTCACGCCGCGCGCAACTTCCAGCGTGTTCGCGGTCGATTGCTTGACGATACCGAGACCGATCGCTTCGTTGCCTCCGACGCGCACGATCTTGCGATTTTCGTACGGGCCGGGGGCGGCGCGTCCGACATCTTTGAGACGAATCGGGTAACCGTTCGTCGAGATGATCATATTGTTGAAATCGTCCGGCGAACGCAGGTCGGTGCGCGGCTGCACGGTGAATTCTCGCTGTGTGCTCTCGATGCGCCCGCCGGGGGATTCGACGTTCTGGTTGATTAGCGCGTTCTCGACGTCCTGGACGGTCAATCCCTGGGCCGCGAGCCGCTCCCGGTCGAGCCAGACGCGCATCGAGTATTTGCGCTCGCCACCGATGATCACAGAAGACACGCCGGGCAGGGCTTTGAGCGGATCGGTGAGATAGCGGTCCGCGAAATCCGTCATCTCCATCGGCGATTGGCGATCACTGGTGACCGCGATCCAGATGATCGCCTGTGCATCCGCTTCGATCTTGGATACGACCGGTTCATCGATAGTCGCCGGAAGCTGCTTGCGGATGCGCGCGACACGGTCGCGCACGTCAGCCGCGGCCGCGTCCACTTCGCGGCTCGTCAGGAAGGTAATCGTAATCTGGCTGACTTCCTCCCTGCTGTTGGACTTGATGGTCTTGATGCCTTCAATGCCGGAGAGCGAGTCTTCCAACGGCTGAGTGACTGCGCTTTCGATGACCTGCGCTGTCGCACCCTTGTACACCGTGCGCACCGAAACGATCGGCGGGTCGATGTTCGGATATTCGCGCACGGCCATGCGCGAATAGGAAAGGAAGCCCATCAGCACGATGACCAGGCTCATCACCGTGGCAAGGACCGGCCGTTTGATCGATATTTCGGAAAGAATCATCGTCCCGCTCCCGGGTTGATTGACGACGCGTCAGCTTTTGGCCGCCGGCGTGGCGGGCGTGGCCGGCGCTGCGGGCGGCGGGGCGATCACAGAGACCGGTGCGCCGTCCTTGAGTTTCATCTGCCCGTCGGTAATGACCATGTCGTTCGCGGCCAGACCCTTCAATATTTCCACAGTGCCAGGAGCGCGGTTGCCGATGGCGACCTTGGTCAGCGCCGCCTTGCCGTCCACGACGCGATACACGAAACTGTCCTTGCCCTGCGGCCAGATCGCCTGCTCGGGAATGACAACCGCATTCGGACGGCTGTCCATTGTCACGACCACACGCACGAACATGCCGGGCTTGAGCTTGAAACCCTTATTTGGAATGCGCGCACGCATGGCGATGGTGCGAGTGCGCTCGTCGACCACCGGTTCGACCGCGTAGACTTGACCTCTGAATTCTTCCCCCGGGTAGGCATCCAGCTTCACCGCGATTTCCTGGTTTGGGCGGATCTTCGACAGATAATTTTCCGGGATACGGAAATCGACCTTGATGGAACTGACGTTCTCGAGACGCACGATGTCGTTGCCGGCCTTGACATAGGCGCCGGGACTGACCTGGCGCAAGCCGAGGATTCCGGAGAAAGGCGCGCGGATCACCGTCTTTGCAACACGCGACTCGGCTTCGTCGACATGCGCCTTGAGCCGTGCAACATTGCCTACCTGCACATCGAGGGCGTCCTTGCTGATGAATTTCTGCTCGAACAACTCCTTGGTACGCGCCAGGCGCTGTTGTTCGGTCTTCAGGTCCGCGCGCTGCGCGGCGGTCTGCGCTTCATATTCGGCGCTGTCGATCGTCACCAGGCGCGCACCGGCGGTCACGGCCTGCCCTTCCTTGAAATGAAGGCCGACAATACGACCGTCTATCTCCGGCCGGATGATCACGGACTCTTCCGCGAGCAGGGAGCCTACGGCGGATACGTCGTCCAAAACTTTCAGGATCGTCACCGTTTCTGCCTTGACGGGCAACCCCGGGGGCTTGGCTGCAGGAGCAGGCACTGGTGTCCCGGGTTTCGGCGCTTCGGAGGGTTTTGCGGCCTCGGCCGATTTTGGCGCGTCGGCTTTCTTCGCATCGGACTTGGGGGCCGCGGCCGTCGCGTCGCTCTTCGAGCCGCAACCGGCGATCAAAACTGCGGTGACCAGAGTTATCAGAATCGTTACATTACGAACGGTCGGCGCATGCACAACACACCTCTATCATTCCGGTGAACGGGCGCCGCAGAGGCGCAGGTCAACGAAAAAAATTATTGCCAGCGACAAAAATGCTCGCCGGCAGCGGACCGTCGGAAAAGTTTTTTAAGCAGGATTATCCCGGCGGCGATATTTTGCTGACTTGTCAGTCAGTTATTTCTGAAATGATAACCGAGTTTTTCCGTGGCCACCATGAGAATTTCGCTGGACGCCTTACTGGTTCTGGATTCCATCTCCCGTAACGGCAGTTTTGCCGCCGCCGGCGACGAATTGCACCGAGTGCCCTCGGCCATTACCTACACCATACAAAAACTCGAACAGGACCTCGACGTCAAGCTGTTCGACCGCAGCGGGCACCGCGCTCGTCTTACCGAGGCGGGAGAAGCCTTGCTGCGCGAAGGTCGATACCTGTTGCGTGCCGCCACCGACCTGGAGTGCCGGGTCAAGCATGTGGCCACTGGCTGGGAATCCGAACTTCGCATCGCCGTCGACGACCTGGTGCCGACGGAGCGCCTGTTTCCGCTTTTGAAGGATTTTTATCGTGAAGAGTCGGGCACCCGCGTTCGCCTTTCGATGGAAGTGCTCGGTGGCGGCTGGGATGCCCTTGTGGCCGGGCGGGCTGATCTGGTCGTCGGGGCGCCGGGAGAGGCGCCACCGCAGGGGCTGCTGGCCGTCGAGCCGATGGGAAGTTTCGAATTCGTCTTCGTGGTCGCGCCGGATCACGCATTGGCCGCCTTGCCCGAACCGCTTTCGGCCCAAGACATCCTGCAGCACCGCGCGGTATCCGCGGCCGACACCTCACGCCATCTGCCGCCTCGCACATCGGGACTGCTCGACGAACAGGACACCCTGACGGTTCCGACCATGCGCGCCAAGGTTGCGGCTCACATCGCCGGCCTGGGGGCCGGCTACCTTCCCCTGCTTTGGGCAGCACCCCATCTCGCCGCGGGCCGCCTGGTGAAAAAGGAAGTGGAAGGATCCAAATCCATGACCAGCGTCTCTCTCGCCTGGCATCCACGCCAGGCTGGCAGAGCCCACAAATGGTTCCTCGACAGGTTACGCAAAAAAGAGGTCCAGCAATACGTTCTGGGTGAATCGGGCAGCTATCCGCCAGCCGAGTCCTGAGGATTCCGGGGCCTTCTAACCCAGCTTGCCGCGCCTCGTCGCCGGGCAGACGCGATGCACGGCAAGGGATTCCCGCGCTGCTCGTTCCTGTTCAAGCTCAGAGCGCACACGTTCCATGTCCAGCGCATTGATACCCTTGAGCAGCCGGACCAAGAGATCAGGCTCCGGCAGGCCGGGTTCCAGATACATGCCGACCCGTTGGCGGAAAATCGCGGTGGCCGTGCCCTTGACGCCGAACAGTTCGAAGAGTGAGCGGTGCTCACGCGGAACTTGCCCGAACACGGCACCAGGCTGGCTCCCCAGAACCGCGGTCGACAGCGCCGCAAACAATCCCGCGTCTGCATCCTGGGCAATGAAGCCGATTACCGCCAGGTCGTGTTCAGACAAAAATCGGTCGAAACTGGAATCGTCGAGCGCGCTGGGATCCGTAGCCATGGCATTCAGCCCGCAGTGCCTGCCTTTTCGGAATCGTCCGCGGTTTCGGTTTCCTGCTCCGCGATATCGCGGTGCACTTGGGCCATGTCGATCTCCTGTACTTTTCTGATCACCGCCTCGAGTCCCGCAGCCGGCAGGGCGCCCGCCTGAGAAAACAGCAGCACTTTCTCCCGGAATACCATCAGCGTAGGTATCGACCGGATTTCGAAGTGCCCGGCCAGTTCGGGCTCTTCTTCGGTATTCACCTTGGCGAATACCACGCCCGCATGCTTCTCGGACGTCGCCTCGAACACCGGCGCAAAGCCGCGGCACGGACCGCACCAGGGGGCCCAGAAATCGATGATGACCGTATCGTTGCCGGTGACCACTTGCTCGAAATTGTCCTTGCTCAATGCGATCGTTGCCATGACTGGGCGCTCCTTGCTCGCCGTTGTGTTGTGTCGGCCAAATGCCTGGCTGCTGGATATTGAACTGCGGATGTTCACACTATGTGGCGTCTTGCCCGCAAAGATCAACCCCGCATTGACTCATCAAGCGGGGCAAAGCGACCGAAATGCAGGAGGATTGCCGGCAGCACGAGCAGGTTCAGCAGGGTCGATGTGGCGAGTCCGCCGACGATGATGGTCGCCATGGGGCCTTCGATCTCCCGCCCGGGTTCGCCGCTGCCCAGCGCGAGCGGCATCAAACCCAGCGCCGTGACCAGCGCAGTCATCAAGATTGACGGCAGGCGCTCGGCAGCACCACGCAGCGCAGTGCCGGCGTTCCAGGACAATCCCTCCACCTCGACCAGATGCTGGTAGTGCGACACCAGCATGATCGAGTTACGCAAGGTGATGCCGAACAAGGTGACGAAGCCCACCAGCGAGCCGAGCGACATCCATCCGCCGCTCGCCAATACCGCCGCCACCCCGCCGATAAGCGCGAAAGGCAGATTGACCGACGTGATGAGCAGATTGTGCAGATTGTTAAAGGCGATGTAGAGCAGCAGAAAGATGCCGATGGCGGCCAGCACCGCATGCAGCAGCAAATCGGAACGCGCCTGCGCCTGCGCCTGCGCGGTGCCTGAGAAGACGGCGTAATTGCCTTGCGACAGTTTGGCTTGGGCACCAATGCGCGCGCGTGCGTCGCGCTCGAACTGTTCGACATCGCGCCCCTCGACGGCAGCCGTTACGGTCTGGATGCGACGTCCCCCTTCATGCAAGATCTTGTAGCGCCCCCCGGCGACGCCGATGTCCGCGACATCGCCCAGCCGGATGAGCCTGCCGTCGGGATTGCGTATTGGCAGGGCCGACACCTCATTGATGCGGTCACGCCGCAAAGGATCCAGCACGACGACCAGATCGATGACCTGGTTGCCACGGAATATCTGCGCCGCCTGCGTGCCTTCATACGCCGTTTGCACGGCTTCGAGCACGGCCATTGGTTGCAGGCCCAGCGCTGCCGCGCGCTCGTGCCGCAGGCGAATCGACAGCTGCGGCGCGCCCGGCTGAGCCTGGATCTGCACGTCGCGCGCGCCCGGCACTTCGGCGAGCACCGCGGCAATCGCCAGGGCATCTCGATCCAGCAGATCGAGCGACGAGCCGTACAGATTCACGACGAAGGGTGCGGCATATCCGGTGATGGTTTCCTCGATGCGCTCGGTTAGAAATGTATTGACCGCAAAGGTCACGCCCGGAAACGCACCGCCGCGTTGTCCGGCGAGCGTTGCGCGGATCTCCTGCAGGATGCGCACCTGTTCCTTGCCGGGCAGCGGACCGATCTCCACTTCGAACTCGCTGTAGTGCGTACCAAAAGTATCTGCGCCATTCTTGGAACGCCCCACCCACTGCGCCACCGACTGCACACCTTTTATCGAACCAATCGCCTTGGAAACTTTCTGGCCGATGCGAAGAGATTCCGTTTGCGAGGTGCCGGGCACCGCCGACATGTGCATGATGTAGTGGCCTTCCCGCAGCGCCGGAATGAACTGCCCCGCAAACAGCGGCAGCACCCCGATGCCGATTGCAATGACGATAGCTGTCGCACTGATCACGCGCCCGGGATATCGCTCGATTCGGCCGAGGACCGACAGGTATCTGGGCTTTAGCCAGCGCACGAACGGCGGGTCTGCCGCTTCCAACTTCGCGCGGGCGAGGAGCAGGTAGCACAACGCGGGAGTAAGCGTGACCGCTACCACCAGCGAAGCAAGAATCGCAAGAATGTACGCAAGGCCCAGAGGGGCGAACAGCTTTCCGGCCACGCCGCCGAGAGTCAGCAGCGGCACAAACACGAGCGCGACGATGAATGTCGCATAGATTACCGAACTGCGCACTTCGACGGAGGCGTCAAGCACGACTTGCCAGACCGGCCGCGGTTGCGGCACAGCGCGATTGAGCCGCAGGCGGCGGAATATATTCTCCGTGTCGATGATCGCATCGTCGACGACCTCGCCCAACGCGATTGCCAGACCGCCCATCACCATGATGTTGAGCGTTATGCCGCAATAATCCAGGACCAGGACGGCGGCCAGAAGCGAAACCGGAATCGCGGTGGCACAGATGAATGCCGAGCGGGCGTTGAACAGAAACAGGAAGAGGACGATGACGACGAGCAGTGAACCGATCAGGATGTCCCGTTGCACGTTGCGCACGGCGGTTTCGATGAAGTTGGCCGGCCGGAACAATCGCGGATGCAGTTTTACGCCTTCCTGTTCCAGCAAGGGCTTCAATTCAGCCAGTGCTTTTTCGAGATCCTGCGTCACCGCATGCGTGTTCGCGCCCAACTGGCCTTGCACCATCATGAACACACCGGGCGTGCCGTCGATCGCGGCAGCCCCGATGGAGGGCGCGGCTCCATCCTCGACTTTTGCCAGATCGCCGATGCGCACCGTCCGCCCGTCTCGATACGCGAGCACAGCGCGGGTGACGTCCGCGACGGAGTCCGGCTGCGCGTCGACCTGCAGCAGAATGTGCTGGTTCGGCGTTTTCACGAAACCGGCGCCAGCCACGCCCGTTGCCCGCCGCGCCGCCGCCAGGACGTCTTCCAGCGCCAGGCCGTAGCGCTGCAGCTTTTCCGGATCGACCTGGATTTGCCATTGGCGGACGTCGCCTCCAAATACGTTGACTTCCGCCACGCCGCGCACCGCCAGCAAATGTGGACGAATCACCCAGTCCACCAGGGTCCGCAGGTCCATGAGGCTGCGTTTGTCGGAAGTAATGCCGACGCCCAGAACGGTGCTTGCGGATGACGTCAGGGGGGTCATCACGGGCACGATGCCCCTTGGCAGCTGGGCCGCGAGGGATCCCAAACGCTCGCTGACCACCTGCCGGTTGCGGTAGATATCCGAACCGTCCTGAAAATACACGTGCACGACGGACAACCCGGGGATCGATTGCGAGCGCAGGCTCTCCAGACCGGACACGCCGGACAACGCATTCTCGATCGGCTGCGAAACCTGAATCTCGACCAGTTCGGCGGAGAGCCCCGGTGCCTCGGTCTGGATTACGACCTGGCTCGGCGAGAACTCGGGAAACACATCAAGGTGCGCGCGCGACAACGTAAACAGGCCGTAAGCCACGATTGTGAGCGCCAGCGCGACGATCACTCCGGCGTAACGGATGGACTGGCGGACTATGAACGAGATCAAGTTTCTAGAAAATCAAACGTTGAGATTGTTCAATCTTCGTTCTCATTGCGAATCTGGTATTTCAGCTCCTCGGAAAGCAGCAACTGCGCGCCGCTCACCACGACTTCATCGTCGTCGTCGAAGCCGATGGCATTGAACCAGCCGCCCGGCGTCTCATCCGCTGTCGAGACCTCGAAGCGCGCGAAGCTGTCTTCCTTGTCATCCTTCACGTACGCCCAGGCCTTGCCGGCATGCCAGACCACCGCGGCGGACGGCACGATGACACCGGTGACCGGCGCGCCGCCCATACTGATGCGCGCCACCACCCGCATGCCGGCACGCAGGCCGCCGCCGTTCACCAGATAAAAATAGGTTTCCCCGGGAAACGCCGGATCGATTTGCGGAGAATCGGCGACAAAGCTGGCCGGATGCGAACTTGCGCGAGCCATTGCCGGCGCAACCAAGATCTTTCCGCGCACCGCCGCGCGCGGAAGGTCGTAGGGAAACACCAGCTGCACCAGGAAAGCCGTCTGCTGAAGCAGCGAACGCATGGTTTGCGAATCGGGGTTGACCACCCAACCGGTCACGGCTTCGCCCCAGGTGCCGCGAATGGCGTCGCGAATGCTGATCGCGGCCTGGTCGGCCGCCGCCTGCCGCGCGAGCTCGGACTGATGACGCGCCTGCGCGGCTTTCATGGCCTGCTCCGAAACATTACGGTCGTCGCGAAACAACATCTCCATGCGCCTGGACTCCGACTCCGCCGCGGCCAGCGCCGCGCGCGCAGCCCGGGACTCAGCCGCGGCGGCGAGATAGCGGCCACGCAACTCCGCGAGCGGCTGCATGTTCACCACCAGGCCGTAAGCGTCCCGCGCGGCTTCCCGCTGCGCGGATTCGAGGCGCTGCACGGCGATGCCGGCGGCCTTCTGGCTTTCGGCAGAAATGCGCACGACCGGACGCCCATTCTCCAAACCCGCTGTCGAAACGTTCTTGATCTGGTCTTCGTGTTTCTCCGCCTGCGTACCCAACTCGTCGCGCGAGTAATAGATCAGCGCCCACGCCAGCAGTGCGATGATCACCGCCATCACGGCGACGACCGCGTGCAGCGGACGCATTGTCATGGCCTGGTTCCTGCGGAATGCGCCACTTCCATTTCCGGCAATGCATCGAAATCACCAAGCAAGGGACGTTGCACAGCGTCCTCGAGACGCGCTACCGCGTTCCGCAATTCAACCGCAGCAGCCTGGAAAATAGCTTCCGACGCCAGGGTGTCGATGTGCGCGGCGATGCGCTGCATGCGGTCGGCGGTCCCCGTATCGAATTGGCGGCCTATGCGCGATTCCTGCTCGCGCTGCAGCAGCAGCTGGTGCTCGGCGCCGGTCATGCGCTGGCGCGCCAGCTGATATTGCGCGCCGGCGCGCTCCATGAACGAAATGGCGTCAGCCTGGGTTGCCGCAAATTGTTCGGCCGCGAGTTCGCGGCGCGCCTGCGCTTCCCGAATGGAAGCTCGCGCCTGCGCGGCCGGGGGAAGGGACATGCCGATCGCCAGCGACCAGATGTTGTCGCCCTGATCCCAGGTGTAGCCCGGTCCGAGGGTAATGTCGGGATTCTGTGCGGCCACGGCAGCCTTGACCTCGGCGTCGGCGGCGCCAAATTCGAGCAGCTTGCGATGGACATCCAGCCGGTTGCGCAACGCTAGGCGGCGCAGTGCGGCGGCATCCATGTCCGTGTGCGGCACCGCATCCGTGTCGAAACGCAGCTTCATGCGCTCGGCCACGTCCAGGGACAGCCCCAGCGCCGCCGCCAGTTCGCCTTGCGCGCGTTGTTGCCTGGCCAGTTCCTGGTTGCGCATCAATTCGAGTTGGGATTGCGCGATTCGCTCTACGCCCAGATCGCGCGCCGACAGCATCCCCGCTTCCACCCGTCGCTTTACCAGGCCAAGCATATCCCGGCGCGCGTCGAGTTGCGCGTCGAGGGATGCCAGCGCATCACGGCTTGCCTGCAGGTCGAGGTAACGATCGCGCACGCGGGCCCGTACCATCCATGCCGTGCTGGCTATGTCGAGATCTGCGGCATCGGCGAGGAAGGCGCTGCGCTCGGCGCGCGCCGCGCGTTTGCCCTGTGCAACGAGCGGAATTTCAAGTTCGAGACCGAGCGTCCAGGGCCCGTTGTCCTCGGGAAGCGTGCGGCTGTGGTATTCGGGCTTGAGCCTTCCCGTCCAAGATGGTGACTGCGTGGCGGAGCCCAGTTCGGCGTGCGCAACCTTGGCGCGCGCCCGCGCTATGCGGATGTCCTGGTGGAAATACAACGCGATCAGCGTCAATTCCTTCAGGCCCCATTGTTGCGGAGGCCAGTCATGGGCGGAGTATCCGTTTGCCGCGGCGAACCGTTTCAGTCCGTCGACATCCGCGGAGCGGGCAAGAAATTCGGCGGCGGTAGCGCCCGGGTCGATGGGCCTCGGCGAATAGGCGATTGAAGAACAGGCCGAAAGCACAGTCGCCGTTACCAGGCCGCAAAAACATTTCACCTGACCAGTGGCCATTGCGCCGCTCAGTGCAGCTTGATGTGCGGCTCTGTGCGCCGTGTGATGATGCGGGCCAGGGTATCGAGAAAAACCTTGGTAAATCCATGCAAGGCAAATTCGTGCATCTTGTACAGGGACAGATACATGATCTTGGCGAAAAACCCTTCAATCATGATGCTGCCCCGCATGATGCTGCCCATCAGGCTGCCCACGGTGCTGAAGTTGCCGAGCGAGATGAGTGAGCCGAAGTCGCGATACTCGAATGGACGCAGCGCATCGCCGCGCAGATGCCGGGGCAGCATCCGGCAAAGATGCGAGGCTTGCTGGTGCGCGGACTGGGCGCGCGGTGGGACGGAGTTCTTTTTTTCCGGCCAGGGACAGCTCGCGCAATCACCAAAAGCAAATATGTCCGGATCGCGCGTGGTTTGAAGGGTTTGCCCGACGACCAGTTGATTGATGCGATTGCTTTCCAGGCCGCCGATGTCCTTGAGGAAATCCGGTGCCTTGATGCCGGCCGCCCACACCACGAGTTCCGATGGAATTTCCCGCCCCGTGGCGGTCTTGACCCCGAGGGAAGATACCTCCGTAACGCGCTCTCCAGTCAGTACATCGACATTAAGCTTTTTCAGCAGGCTCAGCACCGCTGAAGACAAACGCTCTGACAGCGCAGGCAGGATTTTGGGCGCGGCCTCGACGATGGTGATCTTTATGTCCCGTTCGGGATTGATGCGATCGAGCCCAAAGGACAAGAATTCACGCAGCGTATTATGCAATTCCGCGGCAAGTTCGACACCCGTGGCGCCGGCACCGATGATGGCAATGTGCAGTTGGCCCGGCCCGAGGCAGCCCTGTTGTGCGTTTGCGCGCAGACAGGCATTGAGCAACCGGGAATGGAACAAGGCCGCCTGCTGAGGGTTGTCCAGGGATATCGCGTGCTCGGCCGCGCCGGGAGTTCCGAAATCGTTGGTGGTGCTACCGATGGCAATGACTAGCGTGTCGTAAGCAATTCGATACGCGGGTATGACCTCCCGGCCGGTTTCGTCGAGCGTTCGCGCAATGTGAATTTCCTTGCGGGCGCGATCGAGGCCGTCCATGCTGCCGAGGCGAAACTGGAAATGATGCCAGCGCGCCTGGTACATGTAATCGAGTTCGTGATCGTTGAGGTCCATGCTGCCCGCTGCAACCTGGTGCAACAACGGCTTCCACAAGTGGGTGCGGGAGCGATCGACCAGCGTGATCAGCGCCTTTTTGCGCTTGCCCAGCGATCTGCCGAGTTGCGTGGCCAGTTCGAGGCCTCCAGCACCACCGCCGACGATGACGATCCTGTGCAAATCGCGGTTTGATTTTTGTTCGCTCGCCATCGGACTGAAAGCCAATGTAGCCGGAAACCGGCAATGAAAGAAACAACAGAGCCGCGAGTTTATCTTGTTGCCGCAAATACTGCGCTCGCGCAAGAAAAAGCCCGCTTCCACAGCGGGCTTACTTGTGCCGTTCGCTCAGCAGGTCAGGATTATCCCGGGGGGCTGCCAACAAACCGCTCAAGCGGCTGCAACGCGCTGGGCTGGCTCCCGCACGGTGATCAGCCCCTTCAGCGCCGCCCGATTCACCGCCGAGAGCACGGCGCGCAACGTCGCGGTGACGATGTTGCCATGCATGCCGGCTCCATACAGCGTCTGGTCGCGGCCGATGCGGATCTGCACATAGGCCACCGCCGTCGCATCCTCGCCGCTGCCGACGGCGTGCTCGTGATAATTCATGACATGAATATCTATGCCGCAACCTTCGCAAAGTGCGCGCACGAAGGCCTCGACGGGTCCATTGCCCTTGCCCGCGATGTTGATCTCGCGCCCATTGAATTTCAGCCGCGCCGAAACACTTTCGATTTCTCCGTGACCGGCTTCATGCGTGATCCGATGCTCGATGTAGGCAAGAGGACGCTCGCTCTCCAGGTATTCGCGATCGAAGGCAGCTTTGATCGCGATGGACGAAAGCTCCTTTCCGCTCTCGTCCGTGATGGCCTGGATCACCTGGCTGAATTCGATCTGCAGCAGGCGCGGCAAGGACAAACCGAAATCGCGTTCCAGCAGGTAGGCGATGCCGCCCTTGCCAGACTGGCTATTGACTCGAATGACTGCATCGTAGGCGCGGCCAAGGTCGGCCGGATCGATAGGCAGATACGGCACTTCCCAAATGTCGGCCGGCTTGCGCGCGGCGAGGCCTTTTTTGATCGCATCCTGGTGCGAACCGGAAAACGCCGTGAATACAAGTTCGCCGCCGTAGGGGTGGCGTGGATGCACCGGCAACTGGTTGCAATGCTCGACCGTGCGGATGACCGCGTTGATATCGGAGAAATCCAGGCCGGGGGCGATGCCTTGCGTGTATAGATTGAGTGCAAGCGTAACGATGTCGACGTTACCGGTGCGCTCGCCGTTGCCGAACAGGCAACCTTCGATGCGATCGGCGCCCGCCATGACAGCGAGTTCCGCGGCAGCTACTGCGCAACCACGATCGTTGTGCGGATGCACCGACAATACGATGCCCTCGCGATTTCTGACATGACGGCCGAACCACTCGATCTGGTCGGCATAGACGTTTGGCGTGGACATCTCGACCGTGGCGGGAAGGTTGATGATGACAGGGCGCTGCGGCGTCGGCTGCCACACGTCGTTTACCGCATCGCAAATTTCGACGGCGAAATCCAGCTCGGTGCCGGTGAAGCTTTCCGGAGAATATTGGAACACCCAGTCGGTCTCCGGTTGATCGCGGGCGCAATCACGCACTACACGCGCGCCTTGTACGGCAATGTCGACGATACCCGGCCGGTCGAGGCCGAACACCACACGTCTTTGCACCGTGGAAGTCGAGTTATACAAATGCATGATGGCGCGCTTGGCGCCGCGCAGGGATTCGAACGTTCTGCGGATCAGCGGTTCACGCGCCTGCGTCAGCACCTGCACCGTGACGTCATCGGGAATCAGTTTTTCATCGATCAGCTTGCGCACGAAATCGAAATCGGTCTGCGAAGCCGCAGGAAAACCGATCTCAATCTCCTTGAAGCCGGTTTTCAGCAGCAACATGAACATACGCAACTTGCGTTCCGCGTCCATGGGCTCGATCAATGCCTGGTTGCCGTCGCGCAGGTCGACGCTGCACCAGACCGGCGGACGGGAGATGACGCGGTTCGGCCACGTCCGGTCGGCCAACGGGACCGGGGCGAAAGAAGGGTACTTTTGTGACGGAATCTTGATCATGTCTGTAGCTCGCAAGTAAGGATTGCCAGATCCGCCAGGTCTGTCGGCGGGCTTGGGTACTGCGAATGTGGGCTTATGTTATGTGCGCGCGCGGCGCAGCAGCAGGCCGGCCAGCAGAAAGCTGGCGGTCAGGACATCGAGTTGGCCATGCCGTTGGGAATGCATGTGCCCGACTATAAGCACATTTTTTCGCCTTCGCAAGCCCTTATTACCCGGCTGGAGGTACCGGCTTCTTCTTGTGAAAGCGTTCCCAGACCCACATTACATAGCCCGAAGCGGCATAGGACGCGAACACAGTGAACAGTACTTCGGGCAGATTGTTGGCCACCTGCATCAGTGCCACGACGCTGAGTGCAATCATCACCACCATGCGAAACGGCACGCTTTTGCGCAGGTTGATGTCCTTGCCGCTGTAGAAGCGCACGCTGCTGACCATGGTGATGCCGGCAAAAAGAGTCAACGCCCAGGCCAGTAGCGGTATATCGGCGCGGGCCACGTCGTAGGATTCCATGGCCCATACCAGTCCGGCGATCAGTCCGGCGGCGGCCGGACTCGGCAGGCCCTGGAAGTAGCGTTTATCGATCACGTCGATATTGGTGTTGAAGCGCGCCAGGCGCAAGGCCGCGCAGGCGCAGTAGACGAATGCCGCGAACCAGCCTAGTTTGTCCATGCCCTTCAACGACCATTCATAGATCACCAGTGCCGGGGCGACGCCGAAGGAAACCATGTCGGACAGGCTGTCGTATTCGGCGCCGAATTCGCTTTGGGTACGGGTCAGCCGGGCCACCCTGCCGTCGAGCCCGTCCAACACCATCGCCGCGAAGATGCCCTTCGCCGCCAGTTCGAACTGCAGATTCATCGCCTGCACGATCGCGTAGAACCCGGCGAACAATGCGCAGGTAGTAATCGCATTGGGAAGCCAGTAAATTCCGGACCGGCGAATACCGGTGCGGCTGAGCCATCGGGCTTTGGGTGCGGGATGATTCATCGCGGCCTCACGAATTGGACGGCAAGCGAGCCAGAACGGTCTCCCCGGCAAACACCTTGTCTCCCACGGAGGTATTCGGCGCGGCGCTGGGCGGCAAATACACGTCCACACGGGAACCAAAGCGGATGAAGCCGAACCGCTGGCCTCTCTTCAGGCGGTCTTTTGCCTGGACATAACACAGAATGCGGCGCGCAATCAGGCCTGCGACTTGAACGCAAGTGACGTCCGCACCACCGTCGGTGTGAATCCACAATGCGTTGCGCTCATTCTCCAAAGAAGCCTTGTCGAGCGCGGCATTGAGGAATTTGCCGCCAAAATACCAGCCCTTCTTCACTTCACCATCCACCGGACTGCGGTTGGAATGGACGTTGAACACATTCATGAACACGCTGATTTTCAGCGCTTCGCGATCGAGATAAGGGTCCCTCGCCCTTTCCACCGCAACAACGCGTCCGTCCGCGGGTGAAATCACGGCGTCCGCATCGGCCGGCGCAAGGCGCGGTGGATCGCGGAAGAATTGCAGCACGAAGAGCGTCACCAGCCAGAACGGAATCGACCACCATCCCCAGCCAACGGTCATGACGAGCGAAATGACAACGGCCCCCGCGATAAACGGCCAACCCTCTTTGGCAATGATCGGATGGGGATAGGGCGTCAAGGGGTTTGCCCAGTGACGGGTGACGAGTGACGAGTGACGAGTGAAAGCACGGGCATTCCCTTAGAGTGAGCCGACGCGGAACATTACGCAGCGGCTCCGCAAGAGAGGTTGGAGATCAAAGGTTCTCCCGTCACTCGTCACCTGTCACTTAGCACTTGTCACTAGTTCTTCGACTTGTCGACCAGCCGGTTAGCCTTGATCCAGGGCATCATTTCGCGCAGCTTGCCGCCGACGATTTCGATTTCGTGCTCGCGGCCGATGCGGCGCATGGCACCCAGCTTGGTCGCGCCGGTCTTGTTCTCCAGCAGGAATTCCTGCGCGTACTGCCCGGTCTGGATCTCCTTGAGGATCTTGCGCATTTCCTTGCGCGTCTCCTCGGTGATGATGCGCGACCCGCGAGTGAAATCTCCATACTCGGCGTTGTTCGAGATTGAATACCGCATGTTGGCGATGCCGCCCTCGTAGATCAGGTCCACGATCAGCTTGAGTTCGTGCAGGCATTCGAAATACGCCATTTCCGGGGCATAGCCGGCCTCGACCAGTGTCTCGAATCCAGCCTGGATCAACGCGGTGGTACCGCCGCACAGCACGACCTGCTCCCCGAACAAGTCGGTCTCGGTCTCTTCGCGGAAATTGGTCTCGATGATGCCCGCCTTGCCGCCGCCGATCGCCGCCGCATAGGACAACGCCAGCTCGCGTGCCTTCTTCGAGGGGTTCTGATGGATTGCGATAAGCATGGGAACACCCCCACCCTGGGCATACGTGGAGCGCACCGTGTGTCCCGGCGCTTTTGGCGCAACCATGACGACGTCGAGATCCGCGCGCGGCATCACCTGGCCGAAATGAATATTGAAGCCGTGCGCGAAGGCCAGGGCCGCGCCCTTCTTGATGCTTCCTTCGATCTCGCGATACACCTCTCCGATGTGCTCGTCCGGCAGCAGGATCATTACAAAGTCCGCGTTCTTCACGGCGTCGGTCACTTCCTTGACTTCCAGCCCGGCCTTTTTTGCCTTATCCCAGGAAGCGCCGCCCTTGCGCAGACCCACAGTCACTTTCACACCGGAATCCTTGAGATTTAGCGAATGAGCATGGCCCTGCGAGCCGTACCCAAGGATGGTGACTTTCTTGCCCTTTATCAGACGCAGGTCAGCGTCCTTGTCGTAGAAAACTTTCATGTTTGCCTCGTGTGTTAATGGGTAAACGGTGAGGGGTGAGGCGTGATGGGTAATAAGGCTTTCCTCCCCACCCCTCACTCCTCACGCCTCACGATACTTTCAGGATGCGTTCGCCCCGGCCGATACCCGAGGCGCCTGTGCGCACGGTTTCGAGGATGACGCCCTGTTCGAGCGCTCCCAGAAAGGCATCGAGCTTGCTCCCGGTGCCGGTGAGCTCGATGGTGTAGGCCTTGTCGGTCACATCCAGGATGCGGCCGCGGAAAATATCCGCCATGCGCTTCATTTCCTCGCGATCCTTGCCGGAGGCGCGCACCTTGACCAGCATAAGTTCGCGCTCAATATGGTCGCCATCGGACAGGTCCACGACCTTGACCACGTCGATGAGCTTGTTGAGTTGCTTGGTGATCTGCTCGATGACATCGTCGGAACCCGAAGTCACGACCGTCATGCGCGACAGTGACGGGTCCTCCGTAGGCGCGACGGTCAGGGATTCAATGTTGTAACCGCGCGCCGAGAACAGCCCGGCCACGCGCGACAGCGCACCCGGCTCGTTCTCCATGAGAAGGGAGATGATGTGACGCATTTGCGGGTTACACCAGAATCATCTCCGACAGGCCCTTGCCGCCCGGCACCATCGGAAACACGTTCTCGGTCTGATCGGTGATGAAATCCATGAAAACGAGGTCGTTCTTGCGGCTGAACGCCTCTTTGAGCGCCGGCTCCACATCCTCCGGCTTGTCGATGCGCATTCCCACGTGGCCATAGGATTCGGTGAGCTTCACGAAATCGGGCAATGCATCCATGTAGGACTCGGCGTAGCGATTGCCGTGGAAGAACTCCTGCCATTGCCTGACCATACCCATGTAGCGATTGTTCAGGTTCACGATCTTGACCGGAAGGCGATATTGCTTTGCAGTGGACAATTCCTGGATGCACATCTGGATGCTTGCCTCGCCGGTAACGCAAGCGACAGTTGCTTCCGGATGCGCCAACTGCACTCCCAATGCATAGGGAAGGCCCACACCCATCGTGCCCAGGCCGCCGGAGTTGATCCAGCGCCGCGGCTTGTTGAACTTGTAGAACTGCGCGGCCCACATCTGGTGCTGGCCCACGTCCGAGGTCACGTACATGTCCATGTCCTTGGTCAGCTCGTAGAGCGCTGCGACCACGGCCTGCGGCTTGATTATTTTCGACGCGCGGTCGTACTTAAGACAATCGCGACCTCTCCATTCGTCGATCTGCTTCCACCAGGCTTTGATCGCCACGGAATCCGGCCGCTCCTTGCCCGCGACCAGCTGGCGGTTCATTTCCTGCAGAACCTCCCTGACGTCGCCGACGATGGGCACATCCACACGCACGCGCTTGGAAATCGAGGAAGGATCGATATCGACGTGGATGATCTTGCGTTGTTCCTGGAAAAAATGCTTCGGGTTGCCGATCACGCGATCGTCGAAGCGCGCACCGATGGCGAGCAGCACGTCGCAGGTCTGCATCGCCATGTTGGCTTCATAGGTGCCGTGCATACCGAGCATGCCGACGAACTGCGGATCGGTGGCCGGATACCCGCCCAGCCCCATCAGCGTATTGGTACAGGGAAAGCCCAGTGCGCGGACCAGCTGGATTAGCTCTGCCGACGCATTGCCCAGAACGACGCCGCCGCCGGTATAAATCATCGGCCTTTTGGCTTCCAGCAGCAGATTGAGGGCCTTCCTGATCTGGCCGGTGTGTCCCTTGACCACCGGATTATAGGAACGCAGGGAGACTGACTGCGGATAGAAGAAGTTCGTCTTTGCGGTTTGCACGTCCTTCGGGATATCCACCAGCACGGGGCCGGGGCGTCCGCTGCCGGCCAGGTAGAACGCTTTCTTCATCGTAACCGCAAGGTCCTTGACGTCCTTGACCAGGAAATTGTGTTTGACGCAGGGGCGCGTCACACCGATGGCGTCCACTTCCTGGAATGCATCCTGGCCGATGGCATGGGTCGGGACTTGCCCGCTGATGATGACGACCGGAATGGAGTCCATGTACGCAGTCGCAATGCCGGTGACCGCATTGGTTACACCCGGACCCGACGTCACGAGCACCACGCCCACCTTTTCGGTGGAACGCGCATAAGCGTCCGCAGCATGTACCGCTGCCTGTTCGTGGCGTACCAGAATGTGTTTTACCTTCTCCTGCTTGAATATTTCGTCATACAGGGGCAGGACCGCACCACCCGGGTAACCGAACATGAACTCGACGCCTTCTTCCTGAAGGCATCGCATCGTGATCTCGGCACCGGACAGCTCGGTGGTAACGCCGGCAGTCAGTTCCATGGAAACACCCGAAAAACCGCTAAGTTGAGAATATTACTGCGAAAACTTTGCAAGATACCGACATCGGGAATGTCGGTCAAGAAAACTGCCCTGCGGTCTACGCCAGACCTTGATTCAGGCGAGGCAAGCGCACCGCGTTACTGCCGGGCGCGGATCCAGCGCTTCCAGGCGTCGAACAGCCTGGCTTCGCGGGCCGCGATGGCTGATCGTTTCCACAATGTGTCGGACCAGAAATCGTCGTGCTCCAGGGTGCACATGAAGCCTCCGGATTCTTCGAGAATCAGCGAACCGGCAGCGTAGTCCCAGAGCTTCTGCCCGCCATGTAGATAGACGTCAAAGCGCCCGGCGGCCACGTAGCACCACTCAAGGGTGCTGGCGCCGAAATTGCGCTGGGAGGAATACGGGGGTGCGGCAACCAGCTCGCGCGCCAAACCGGGCGGCAGGCGCTTGAAATCGACTTGTGCCATGGCGTTACGCAAATGCGGGACATGTTCCTTGATCGGCAAAGGTTCGCCATTGAGAAAAGCGCCGGCACCCTTTTCGGCGTAGAAAACCTCGTCGGCAATCGGATCGTAGACGACACCCAGCACGGTGCGTCCGCGAATCATCAACGCCACCGAGACGGCAAAATAAGGCAACCCGTTGACAAAGTTCGACGTGCCGTCGATCGGATCCACGCACCAGAGCCCTTCCGCGCCGGCCAGCCAATACTCCGCCTGCTGCTCGGGCGTCATCTCCTCGGCAACGATGGGACCGGAATAGATGGTGGGCAGAACGCGCGACAAGGCTTCCTGGGAGGCCAGATCGGCCTCGGTGAACAGGCTGCCATCGGATTTGCGCTGCTGCGCCACCTTCAAATAACGCGGCATGACCTCCCGCGCTGCAACTTCCCGAACGCACGCGATCACCTGGTCGAGCATGCCGCGCACGGCCCCGAGGCCTTTTACTTGATCTAACGCTTCCATTTGATCGAGCATCCCATGCTGGCGACCTGCTCGGCTGGACCGTGGCCGGTTTCGGCAACAAGCTTCATGGCCTCGAACAAATCCCGGCGGGCATTCGCCACCGGCGAAGTCCTGGAAACATCGAGGCGCCCGCGATATTGCAGTTCAAGGCGGCTGTTGAAGCCGAAAAAATCGGGCGTGCACACGGCGTCGTAAGCGCGCGCCACTTCCTGAGTTTCGTCGAACAAGTAGGGGAAGGGAAACTTGAAGTCGCGAGCGACGCGCTGCATGTTCTCGAACGAATCTTCCGCATAGTCCCGCGGGTCATTGGCACTGATCGCAACTGCATTGATGCCGGCGCCAGCCAGTTCCACGCAATCGCGGATGATGCGTTCGCGGACTGCTTTCACGTAAGGACAATGATTGCAGATGAACATCACCAGCAATCCCTTCGAGCCGGTCACGCTCGCAAGGGTGTGGCGTTTGCCATCCGTTCCAGGCAGATCGAACCCAGGGGCCTTCCAGCCAAAATTACAGATGGGAGGTTGCGCCCCCATTCGTCACCGCCCCGGCCTGGATCCAGGCTTTGCAAGAACTCCCGAGACCGCGCCGTAAACGCTGAGACAGTAACGATTGTGCATGGCAAAATCTTAACATGGATAAAGACTTAGACAAAAAATTAACTCCTAAATCGGGGGCACGCTTTCATGTCCGCGGCACGCTCGGCAATGGGTCGGAGATCAGATTGTCGGCCGAAGCCGCGCATCATGCAGTGAGGGTTCTGCGACTCGGCGTCGGTGAGCCTGTTGTGCTGTTCGATGGTCATGGCGGGGAATTCGAGGCTCGCATCACGCGCATGGAGCGTGGTGAAGTCTTGGTCAAGACCGGGGCGCATCGGGAAGTCGAACGGGAAAGCCGGCTGCACATCGTGCTGGTGCAAGGACTGTCCAGTGGAGATCGCATGGATATCACCTTGCAGAAGGCCGTGGAACTCGGCGTGGCCCGCATCCAGCCCGTCGCCACGGAACGAAGCGTCGTGAAACTCAAGGACGAGCGCGCGCATCGCCGCATGGAGCACTGGCGCAATCTCGTCGTTTCCGCTTGCGAACAATGCGGCCGCAATCGCGTGCCGGAGGTGCTGCCGTTATTGGACCTGCCCGATTGGCTGGCGCAATTGACTGTTCCCGCCCAAGGCGACGAAACCAGATTGGTGCTGTCGCCCGCTGCAGAGCGATCGTTAAAGGAGCTTGCACCCCCCGCCCGCATGATGCTGCTGATCGGACCCGAAGGCGGCCTGTCTGTGGTCGAAACGCGGCTCGCGCAGTCTCGTGGATTTGTCCCTGTCAGACTGGGCCCGCGAATCCTGCGCACTGAAACCGCAGCGCTGGCGGCACTGTCTGCGATACAGATGCTCTGGGGGGATTTCTAGAAAGGCGCTGCTATACTTCGGCGTCCCATTTTACGATCAGGTTTTTCCGATCCGAGCGAAACACAAACATGGAAATCAGGAACAGCACCTTCATCGTTACCGGCGGCAGTTCCGGACTCGGCGCTGCAACCGTACAGATGGTCGTCGCAGGCGGCGGGAACGCGATCATTGCGGACGTCAACAAGGCGCAGGGCGAAACCCTCGCCGCCAAACTCGGCAAGCAGGCGCGCTACAGCGAGTGTGACGTTACGCGCGAGGATCACGGCAAAGCAACGGTGGCCGCAGCACTGAAGGAGTTCGGCGCACTGCACGGCCTGGTCAATTGCGCAGGAATCGCAATCGGCGAAAAAACGATTGGCAAGGAAGGCCCGCACTCGCTGGAAAAATTCGCGAGGGTGATCAACGTCAACCTGATCGGCAGTTTCAATATGATCAGGCTGGCGGCGGAGGCGATGTCGAAACAACAGCCCAATGCCGGGGGTGAGCGCGGTGTCATCGTGAATACCGCATCGGTGGCAGCATTCGACGGCCAGATCGGCCAGGCCGCGTACGCCGCGTCCAAAGGCGGCATCGTCGGCATGACGCTGCCCATCGCCCGGGATTTGTCGCGCAACGGCATCCGCGTGATGACCATCGCACCTGGCATCTTCGAAACGCCGATGCTCATGGGCATGCCCCAGGAAGTGCAGGACGCTCTCGGCAAGATGGTGCCCTTCCCGCCGCGACTGGGCCGGCCTGCCGAATACGCGCAGCTCGTCAGACAGATTGCCGAAAATGAAATGCTCAATGGCGAAGTGATCCGTCTCGACGGGGCGATTCGCATGCAGCCGAAGTAAATCCTTTCCGAAGCCACAACCGCCATGCAGGCCACCCAGCAAGCCCAGTTCGTGCAGTGGTTCCGCGCCGCCGCGCCTTATGTACACGCCTTCGGTGGACGCACGTTCGTCATTGCCTTCGGCGGAGAAGTCGTGGCGGACGGCCGCTTCATCGCGCTCTCCCACGATCTGAATCTGCTGGCGAGTCTCGGAGTGCGCCTGGTGCTGGTGCATGGCGCGCGCCCGCAGATCGATGCGCTGATGAAAGCCGCGAAACTCAAGGCTCAATATGTGCGCGGCATGCGCGTCACCGAGGAGAAGGCACTGGCCTGCGTGAAACAGGCCAGCGGCCAGTTGCGGGTGGAGATCGAGGCGCTGCTTTCGATGGGCCTGCCGAACTCGCCGATGGCGAACGCCGACATCCGCGTCGCGTCCGGCAACTTCGTCACGGCGCGCCCGCGTGGCGTGGTGGAGGGCGTGGACATGCTCTACACCGGAGAGGTACGCAAGGTGAATGCCGATGCGATCAACACCCGCCTGGACGACGGCGAACTGGTGCTGCTCTCCCCGCTCGGTTACTCACCCACCGGCGAGATCTTTAATCTAACGCTGGAAGACGTGGCGGCCGGGACTGCCATCGCGCTGGGTGCCGAAAAGCTCGTGTTCCTCATGGATGAGCCAGGCCTGAAGAACAAGAGCGGCAAGCTGTTGCGCGAACTTACCGTGTCGGATGCGGAGAAGCTCATGCACAAGGATCGCCTGCTGTCAGACGATGCCGGCCTGTACCTGCCGCATGCGATCAAGGCGTGCAAGGGCGGGACCGAACGCGTACATCTGGTGAGCCGGCACACCGACGGTGCTTTGTTGTTGGAGGTGTTCACTCACGACGGCGTGGGCAGCATGGTTACTCGCGATCCGCTCGAACAGTTGAGCGACGCCACTATCGAGGACGTTGGCGGCATTCTCAAGTTGATCGAGCCGCTCGAGGCAGACGGAACGCTGGTCAAGCGCCCGCGCGAACTGCTGGAGATGGAAATCAACCGATTCTGCGTGCTCGAACACGATTACGTGGTCGTCGGCTGCGCGGCACTCTATCCTTTTCCCGACGAGAAATCGGCCGAACTCGCATGCCTGGTCGTGCATCCCGATTATCGCGACGCCGGCGCCGGCGAGCAACTGCTGAAATGGATCGAGGAAAAGGCGAAGAAACAGCGGATCAAGCGACTGTTCGTTCTGACTACCCGCGCCGCGCACTGGTTCATCGAGCACGGCTTTGCAGAGGCCAGCGTCGACAAACTACCCAAGCAAAAGCAGGCCTTATACAACTACCAGCGGCGTTCCAAAGTTCTGGTCAAGTCGATCTGACGCCGGTCGCATATAATCACGGGGAATCTTCCGCCGCATGACCCTCACATACAGCTGTGACCACGTCGCCCCGGACGCTATAACTTGTTGATGGCAAAAAACATGGCACGAACAGTGAAGTGCGTGAAGCTGGACCGGGAAGCAGAGGGACTGGATTTTCTTCCCTTCCCCGGAGAACTCGGCAAGCGCGTATTCGAGAACGTGTCCAAGGAGGCATGGAAGGGCTGGCTCGAACAGCAGAAGATGCTGGTCAACGAGAACCGGCTGAGCCTCGCGGATCCCAAGGCGCGCAAATACCTCCTGGAACAAACCGAAAAGTATTTTTTCGGGCAAGGGGCGGACGCGGCTGCGGGCTATGTTCCGCCGCCGAAGGGCTGAGCTGATTCGGCCTCCTGCCTGCTGCGGCAGGCCGAAACCGTCCTTCTGCGTTTGCCTGTCAAAGGGAGCCGAAAAATTACCAAAGCGGGAACAACCAAGGCGGAATCCCCCGACCGCGCAGCGACACTTGCGCCGGAGAAGGCGGCCAGAAAGCGGGCCGCACTTGTTGCGGACAAATCGGGAAAGATCAGGCGCTCCAATCCACAGCTCTACCTCAATCGCGAGTTTGCCCAACTTGAATTCAACCGCCGCGTGCTGGCGCAGGCCGAGGACGCCGAAGTACCGCTGCTCGAGCGCCTGCGTTTCCTGTGCATCGTCAGCAACAACCTCGACGAATTTTTTGAGATCCGTGTTGCCGGGCTCAAAGCACAGATAGAACTGGGCGTCGATTTCACCGGTCCGGACGGCGCCTCCCCCGCGCACGTCTTCCGTGAAGTATCCGCGCAGGCGCACGAACTGGTTGCGCGCCAGTATCAATTGTGGAACGAGGAATTGTTGCCGCAGCTTGCGCGCGAGGGCATCCGCTTCCTGCGGCGGAATGACTGGAACGATGCGCAGAAAGCCTGGATCAAGGCGTTCTTCCTGAAAGAGATCATGCCGGTCATGACGCCGATCGGCCTCGACCTGGCCCACCCTTTCCCGCGTATCCTCAACAAGAGCCTGAATTTTGCCGTGCAACTCTCAGGCAAGGACGCGTTCGGCCGCAATTCGGGATTCGCGCTGGTGCAGGCGCCGCGGGTGCTGCCGCGGGTGATCATGCTTCCACGCGAGGTCGCCGGAACCGACTACGGATTCGTATTCCTGTCGTCGATCATCCACGCGCACGTCGACGAGTTGTTCGCCGGCATGTCGGTGCAGGGCTGCTATCAGTTTCGCGTGACGCGAAACAGCGACTTGTTCGTGGACGAGGAAGAAGTGAAGAACCTGCGTCTTGCATTGCAGGGGGAATTGCCGCAAAGACACTTCGGCGATGCCGTGCGGCTGGAAGTCGCCGATCTGTGTCCGCCGGCAATGTCCGATTTCCTGCTGCAGCAATTTACGCTGACCGCCCTGGATCTTTATCAGGTGACCGGCCCGGTCAACCTTGTGCGGCTCATGCAGGTACCCGACTGGGTGGACCGCGTAGACCTGAAGTTCCCCGCCTTCACTCCCAGTTTTCCCGCCGTCCTGACCAAGGTGCCGGACATCTTTGCCGCCATCCGCAAGGGCGACATCCTGCTTCACCATCCATATCAATCGTTCAAGCCGGTCATTGGCTTCATCCAGCAGGCGGCCATCGATCCAGATGTCGTTGCCATCAAGCAGACCGTTTACCGCACCGGCGCCAATTCAGAGCTGATGCAGGCTCTGCTCGAAGCCGCGCGCAACGGCAAGGAAGTCACCGTCGTCGTCGAACTCATGGCGCGCTTCGACGAAGAGGCCAACATCAATTGGGCGGCGAAACTGGAGGAGGTCGGCGCCCATGTGATCTACGGCGTCGTCGGGCACAAGACCCACGCCAAGATGTCGATGGTCCTGCGCCGGGAAGAAGAAGGACTGCGGCGTTACGTTCATCTGGGCACGGGCAACTATCATGCGCGGACCGCGATGTCGTATACCGACTTCGGGCTGTTCAGTTGCCACCAGCAGATCGGCGCCGACGTGAACGAAATATTCATGCAGTTAACGGGGCTGGGCAAGGCCGGCAAGCTTCACTATCTGTGGCAGTCGCCGTTTACGCTGCATTCGCAGATACTGGCCGCCATCCGCCTGGAAGCCGAGCATGCCAGGGCCGGCAAGGACGCGGGCATCATTGCCAAGATGAATGCGCTGCTCGAACCCGAAATCATTTCCGCGCTGTACGAAGCATCGATGGCGGGCGTGCAAGTCGACCTCATCATCCGCGGTATATGCGCACTGCGCCCCGGCATCGCCGGGCTGTCAGACAACATCCGGGTGCGTTCAGTCATCGGACGTTTCCTCGAGCATCATCGCGTTTTCTATTTCAAAAGCACCGACAACGTGCTGTTATCGAGCGCCGACTGGATGGATCGCAATTTCTTTCGTCGCGTGGAAGTTTGCTTTCCTGTGCTTGACGATAAGCTCAAGAAGCGTGTGGTCGACGAATCCCTGAAAACCTACCTGGCCGACAGCGGCGAAGCGTGGGAAATGGACGGCGAAGGCCGCTATAAACGCAAGAAGTCCGCCCACGACAAGCGGGCGGCGGCGCAGGCCGCATTGCTCGACAAGCTTTCCTCGGCTCCTGCGCCAGCCTGAAATAGGTCTGTCTTGCGACTGCTCGCCCTGATGAGCGCCGCGAACCGATCGGCAAAATCGAAATCGAACTCAGGCGGCAGTGTCGTGCCGGTCTCCCCAACACCCGCTGCGCAAAGGCCAAACCATATGAGGATCGGGCAATGGACTTGATACTGTGGCGGCATGCGGAAGCCGTCGATGGCACTCCGGATCTGGCGCGCAAGCTGACCGCCAAAGGGGAGAAACAGGCCGCGGAAATGGCGCGCTGGCTGCGGCCGCGATTGCCCAAACACACCCGGGTGATCGTCAGTCCCGCACAGCGCACCCTGCAAACAGCAAACGCTCTGACCGATGATTATGAAACCATTCGGGACCTGGCCCCGGGCGCCGAACCCGCCGAAGTGCTCAGGGCTGCAGGCTGGCCCGCACAAAAGGGGGCGGTGCTGGTCGTTGCTCATCAGCCCACGCTTGGATTGGTGGCATCACTGCTGATTGCGGGAAAACCGATGCACTGGAGCATCAAAAAAGGAGCGGTATGGTGGATTTCGCACCGGACGCGCCTCGAAGAATCACAGACGGTGCTGCAGGCTGTAATGTGCCCGGATCTTGCCGGCTGAAGGCATTCATAGCGACGGACCGTGGACGCATCAAGCACCGAGCAGAAACCGCAGCGTGGGGCTACAAGGCGGCGCTTCGAAAACTTCCCGTAGGTTCGTGACTTCGTTGGAATAGTCTGAAAGGGACGCGATTGTTCGAGTCAGCGGAACTGGGCCACGCGATCACCAGGCAGACTTATGCGCGCCAGGTGCCGAAGCTGCGCGAAGCGCTGCTCGATGCGCAATACGATCTTTTCCAGGATGAACGCTTTCAGGTCATTGTCCTGATCGGCGGCATGGATAGTGCCGGCAAAAGCGAAACCGTGAATCTGCTGAACGAATGGATGGATCCGCGGCACATCTCCACGGTGGCCTTCGGCGAGCCTTCCGGGGAAGAACGACAACGCCCGCCCATGTGGCGTTATTGGCAGGCATTGCCGCCCAAGGGCAAGATCGGAATCCTGTTCGGCCACTGGTATACGCAACCAATCAGGCAGCGCGTCAATCGGGACACCGATCATTCGCAGCTGGTGCAGCAGATCGCGGAAATCGTGCGTTTCGAGCAAATGCTAGGCGACGAAGGCGCGCTGGTGCTCAAGTTCTGGTTTCATCTGTCCAAGGTTGCCCAGAAAAAAAAGCTGAAGGCGCTGGAGAAAGATCCGAACACGCGCTGGAAGGTCAGCGACACGGAGTGGGAGGATTACAGGCTCTACGACAGAATCCGCAAGGTCGCGGAATTCACCCTTCGCCAGACCAGCACCGCGACTGCGCCCTGGATCGTAGTCGAGGGCATGGACGCACCCTATCGCAACCTGACGACGGGGCGTACGTTGCTCGCCGCCATGCGCGAACGACTCGACCAGAAACCGGTCAAGGTCAAGGAAGATCGCATACCGCCGGTGCCGCCGGCCATAGACCGCAAAAACATCGTGCGGTCGTTGGACTTGAGACTGAAGCTGGAGCGCAAAAAGTACGAAGAGCTGCTCGATGAGCAATGGGCCAGGCTGAATCTGCTGTCGCGTCATCGGCGCTTTCAAGAGCGCTCTGTCGTCCTGGTGTTCGAAGGCAACGATGCTGCCGGCAAAGGCGGCGCGATCCGGCGCGTTACGCGTGCACTGGACGCGCGCCAGTACCGCATCGTCTCCGTTGCCGGCCCGACTGAAGAAGAACGGGCGCAGCCCTATCTGTGGCGCTTCTGGCGGCATGTTCCCCGGCGCGGCCGCTTCACCATTTTCGACCGCTCCTGGTATGGGCGGGTGCTGGTTGAGCGGGTAGAGGCATTTGCTTCGGAATTCGACTGGACGCGGGCCTATGGCGAGATCAACGATTTCGAACAGCAGCTTGCCGACAACGGTGCCGTCGTCATCAAGTTCTGGCTCGCGATCAGCAAGGACGAGCAGCACCGCAGATTCCTGGCACGCCAGAAAACCGCCTTCAAGCGCTTCAAGATCACTCCGGAGGACTGGCGCAACCGGCGCAAGTGGGACGCATACGAAAAAGCCGTGTGCGATATGGTCGATCGCACTTCGACCGACACCGCGCCCTGGACACTGGTGGAAGCCAATGACAAACTTTACGCGCGGGCAAAGATATTGAAGACAACCTGTGATCGTATCGCAGCAGCGTTAGCAAAACGCTAAGGGGTCTGCGCCGCTTCCATTGTCGGCTCGACTTCCGACAGTTGGGGCACCGACATTTCGACGCCAAGGCCTTTCCAGTCCTTGATCTCTTCACGCAACTCAGCCGCGGTAAGCGGGTTGGCGGCGAGCCATTTGGCATCCAGCTCGATGGTGAACGTGGATTTTTTGCGGCTGGCATGAATCGAGGGCAATCGGACTTCCGAACGGCTGCGGTGCATCAGTGCCGCCAGCCGCAGCGCGACCAGCAACGACCAATCGTAGTCCGACCTGACGAGACCACGCAGCTTTCCCAGGGAGCCGCGGTGCGCCAGCACGAGCATGGAAAGTTGCGCCTGCTCCATCTTGGAAAAACCCGGCATGTCGGCGTTGGCGACAATATAAGAAGAATGCTTGTGATAGCCGCTGTGCGCCACAGTCAGGCCGATTTCCTGCAGACGCGCGGCCCATGACAGCATGTGCATCGGGTATTGGCGTTGTTCCTTGCCGTCTTCGGATAACTGTTCGTACAGCTTCAGTGCCAGGCGCTCGATGCGGTGAGCCTGGCCGGCATCCACGTGATAGCGTTTCATGAATTGGCGCACGGTCAGTTCCCGCATGTCACGCTGGTGTGCTCGGCCGATCATGTCCCACAAAATGCCCTGTCGCATGGCGCCGGTGGCGAGTGCCATGTGCTCGACATCGAGCTCGGCAAAAATCGCGCTCATGATGGCGAAGCCGCCGGGCAAAACGGCCACGCGATCGTCCTTCAAGCCCGGCAAATCGACTTTGGCGGAATCTCCCGCTTTCAGAATCGCCTGGCGCAGACGATCCATGCCCTCGCGCGTGATTCCCGCGGTGCTCCAGCCGTTGGCCTCGATGATGTCGGCGATCGCGCGCGCCGTCCCGGAAGATCCAACCGCCTGGTGCCAGTGTTTGCTCGAGAACTGCCGCTTGATGGTCTCCAGTTCAATGCGCGCGGCCGTCTCGGCATGTCTCATGTCGGATTTGCCGATCTTGCCACCCGGAAAATACCTCAGGCTGTAACTGACACAGCCCATGTACAGACTTTCAAGTCGGTGAGGCTGGTTGCCGGCACCGATGATGAACTCCGTCGACCCGCCTCCAATGTCGACGACCAGCCTGGTCTCGGCACTTGCCGGAAGACTGTGAGCCACCCCGAGGTAAATCAGCCGCGCCTCTTCCCGCCCGGCGACGACTTCGATCGGAAAACCCAGCGCGGCCTCGAATCGCGGCATGAATTCACGTGCGTTCTTTGCTACTCGCAGGGTGTTGGTGCCGACGGCCCGTACGGCACCAGCCGGCAATCCGCGCAGGCGCTCGCCAAAACGCTTCAAGCATTCGATGGCGCGGTTCTGCGCTGCGTCGTCCAAAGTCTTGTTTGCGGTCAAACCAGCAGCGAGCCGCACCGGTTCGCGCAGTGAATCGAGGGGATAGATCTGATCGTCCACGACGCGGCCAACCTGAAGCCGAAAGGAGTTGGATCCGAGGTCAACCGCCGCAATGGTGGAGAAGGTTTCCATCGCAGTCATTTTGCCCCAAAACCTCCTGGTATCGACAATGCTCTAAGGGGATGTGAGGACGATACGTCCGAAGCTGGCAGTCGCCTCGACGCGTCAAACTAACCGGCTGTCAATCGATTCTTCCCGCGTTGCTTCTGTCTCGCTCGCCCTAAGGTGAACCCCTTACGGCGGCAGCGGGCAGCGCGAATGGCCCGGAGCATCTCCACGCGAACGCTAACCGATTAGCCCATGACTTCGCGCTCGATCTCCTCGAGCGTAACGTGGCGCACATCCTTGCCCTTGACCATGTAGATGACGTACTCGGAAATGTTCTTGGCGTGGTCGCCTATGCGCTCGATTGCCTTGGCTATGAAAAGAATTTCGATGGAAACCGAAATGGTGCGCGGATCCTCCATCATGAAGGTTATCAACTGCCGCAGTACACCGCGGAATTCCTCGTCGACATGCTGGTCGCGACGCACCACTTCCGCCGAGGTCGCGAGGTCGAGGCGCGCGAACGCGTCCAGCGACTTGCGCAACATCTCGAGCGCCATGCTCGACATCCGTCGGATCTCCACCGTGCGCGGTTGCTGCAACCGATCGGTGGAGTAGATGAGCTTGGCCATGCGCGCAATCTTGGCGGCTTCGTCGCCGATGCGCTCCAGGTCGGTTATGGTCTTGACCACGGTCATGAGCATGCGCAGGTCACCGGCGGCGGGCTGGCGGCGGGCGATGATGGTGCTGCAGTCCTCGTCGATACCGACTTCCTGGGCATTGACCAGATGATCGTTGTTCTCGACCTTGGTGCATAACTCGATATCGCCGGAGATCAGTGCATCCAGCGCCAGCTTGATCTGTTCTTCCACCAGACCGCCCATCTGCAGAACGCGCGCGCGCACGGCCTCGAGTTCGGCTTCGAACTGTTTCGATGTATGTTCGTTATTCATATCGCTGCTGACCCCCAGGGCGCCGGCCGATCCACGAAAACAGACAGTTTAAGTCCGCCAGGTTACAAAAAGGTTTCACTTGACCATAGTCCGGACGCCGTCCCGGGTGCCAAGGAGCAGCACGTCGGCGCCGCGCCGGGCGAACAAGCCGTTGGTCACGACGCCCACTATCCGGTCGATTGCCGATTCGAGTGAAACCGCATCGGCAATGGTAAAGCCGTGCACGTCTATGATCAGATTGCCGTTGTCCGTGACAAAGCCCTGCCGCAATTCCGGTTTGCCTCCAAGGCGAACCAGTTCGCGGCCGACGTGAGATCGCGCCATTGGAATGACCTCGACCGGCAAAGCAAAAGCCCCCAGCACGTCCTTGAGCTTGCTTGCATCGGCGATGCAGACGAATTTCTGCGCTACGGCCGCGACGATCTTCTCCCGCGTGAGCGCGCCGCCCCCGCCTTTGATCATTTGTAACTGGTGGTTGATTTCGTCGGCTCCATCCACGTACACCGGCACCTCGGACACCACGTTCAGGTCGAACACGCGAATGCCGGCGGCCTGCAGGCGCGCTGCGCTAGCTTCGGAACTGGCCACGGCGCCGTTGATCCGGCCCTTGATTGCGGACAGTTCATCGATGAAGTAATTGGACGTCGAACCGCTGCCCACCCCGACGATGCAATTGTCGGGGATATGATCTATGGCGGCTTTCGCCACCAACTTCTTGAGTTGGTCCTGGTCCATGCCGCTCACATCCGCAGTAAACGTGCAAGCATAGCGGCATCGCCTCCGTGGTACAAACCGGGCGGCCCGGGCCGCGGACGTGACGGCCGCGCCGGCCACTGCTACGCCCGATCGACGATAGGGAGAATTGCTTGAAAATCGATTACCTCGAAAAGATCCTCAATGCGCGCGTCTACGACGTAGCCATTGAATCACCGCTGGACGTCGCGCCCGCTTTGTCGAGGCGGCTTGGCAACACTATTCTGCTCAAGCGCGAGGACATGCAGCCGGTATTTTCGTTCAAATTGCGCGGGGCCTACAACAAGATGGCGCATTTGAGCGTCGCGCAACGCGCTCGCGGTGTGATCGCCGCGTCCGCCGGCAATCATGCCCAGGGCGTGGCACTGGCGGCGCAGCGGCTCGGTTGCCGGGCCACCATCGTCATGCCGGTCACGACCCCACAAATCAAGATTGCAGCAGTCGCGGCACGCGGCGCGCGAGTGGTGCTGCATGGCGATTCGTACGACGATGCCTATGCGCACTCGCTGCGGATTGCCAGCAGCGAGCAACTGACATTCGTGCACCCTTATGACGACCCCGACGTGATCGCCGGCCAAGGCACCGTTGGCATGGAAATCCTGCGCCAGCACGGCGATCCCATTGATGCCATTTTCGTTGCGGTCGGGGGCGGTGGCCTGATCTCGGGCATCGGCGCTTACGTCAAACGACTTCGGCCGCAGATCAGGCTGATCGGAGTGGAACCGGTCGACGCCGATGCCATGACGCGCTCGCTGGCGGCCGGCCGCCGGGTGAAACTGGATCAGGTGGGGTTGTTCGCCGATGGCGTGGCGGTCAAGCAAGTAGGTGCAAGAACCTTCAGGTTGTGCCGCGAACTGGTGGACGAAATGATTCTGGTGGATAACGACGCCATCTGCGCGGCCATCAAGGACGTGTTCGAGGACACGCGCGCGATCCTCGAGCCGGCGGGCGCGCTGGCGGTTGCGGGAGCCAAGGCCTGGGTTGCGCGCCGCAAGGCGAAAGGCCGCACGCTGGTCACGGTTGCATGTGGTGCCAACATGAATTTCGATCGCCTGCGTTTCGTCGCCGAACGCGCCGAACTGGGCGAACAGCGCGAGGCCATCCTGGCGGTCACCATTCCGGAACAGCCCGGCAGCTTCAGGCAGTTTTGCGCGCTGCTCGGTCCGCGCAACGTGACCGAGTTCAACTACCGCTATGCGGAACCAGGACGGGCACACGTCTTCGTGGGGGTGCAGGTACATGATCGCGCCGAAATTCGCGCGCTGGTCGCGCGCCTGCGCAAACACGGACTGCCGACGCGGGACATGAGCGAAAATGAAATGGCCAAACTGCACGTGCGCCACCTGGTGGGGGGCCGGGCGCCGTCGGTCAGCAACGAATTGCTCTACCGCTTCGAATTTCCGGAACGCCCCGGCGCCCTGATGAATTTTCTCAAGAACATGGGCCGCGACTGGAATATCACTTTGTTCCACTATCGCAACCACGGGGCAGATTTCGGCCGGGTCCTGATCGGCATGCAGGTCCCACCGCGCGAGAAGCCCGCATTCCGGCGCTTTCTGACGCAACTCGGCTATCCAAGCTGGGATGAGAGCCGTAATCCGGCGCACGCGCTGTTCCTGTCATGATCGATTCGTCACACGACCTCATCAGTGATGCGTTACGCAACCAGCGGGCACCGCGCACGCCTATAATCACGCATGCAACTTTTTGCCGCGCCGCGCGCGCATTTACGACTTTTGAAATCTTCTTTGCCACTGCTGCTGTTCATCTCGGGAACGGCTTTTGCCGCACCGCTGGATGATGTCTTCCTCGAAGCGCGTGATGCCTTCCAGCGTGGCGATATCGCCAGGCTTAACGAGCGTGCGGCAAAGCTCGACGATGACTATCCGCTGACGCCCTACGTGCGTTATTGGCAGCTGCGTTCGCGGCTTGCGGACGCTTCCGAGGCCGAGATCAAGACCTTCCTCACCCGCCATGAAAACAGCCTCATGGCGGACCGGTTGCGTGCCGACTGGCTGCGGCAATTTGCCAGAGGCGGTGACTGGCAGGATTTCCTGCGGGAATATCCGAAGCTCGGCACGGCCGATACAGAACTCGCCTGCTACGCATCCCAAGCCAGACTGGCGCGCGGTGAGTCGGGTGTGCTGACTCAGGCCCGGCCACTGTGGTTCACCGCCCAGGTCCTGCCGGAAAGTTGCCTGCCGATCTTTCAGGCGATGTTCGACAAGGAGATGCTCAGTGAAGAAGATAGCTGGAGCCGTGTGCGCCTGGCATTGGAAAGCGGCTATGTTTCCGGCGCCAGAACACTGCTGCGGTATCTGCCCATCGGCCAAAGGCCAGATGCGAAGTTGTTGGAGTCCGTCGCCAAGCGCCCGCAACGCTATCTGGTCAAAGCGCCACTGCTGCTGAACACGCGCGGCCAGCGCGAACTGGCCATCTATGCTGTGTACAAGACAGCGGAGTCCTCGCCGGAAATAGCGGCCGACCACATGCGCCGGATAGCGAGCAAGTTGCCCGACGATGAGCGCGAATACGCCTGGGCGCAACTCGCATCGGTGGCGGCCCGCAACCTGCATCCCGCCGCGCTGGCATGGTTCAACAACGTCGGCAAGGGCATGAACGATCGCCAGCTGGCGTGGTACGCCCGCGCCGCGTTGCGCGCCGGAAATTGGGGCGAAGTGCTGGCTGCAATCAACGCCATGTCGAATGCGGAGCGCTCACGCGCGCAGTGGCGATACTGGAGGGCAAGGGCGCTGCTTGTGCACGGCCGATTCCCGGAAGCCAATGTACTGTTGGCCACGCTGTCCAACGAATTCAATTTCTATGGGCAGCTTGCGGCGGAAGATCTTGGCACGTCGATCAGTTCGGCCCCGCAGACCTATCATCCATCCAGCGACGAAGTGGATGCCATCACGGCCGATCGCGGCTTGCAGCGGTCGCTGGCGTTATACCGCGCGGGCCTGCGCTACGAAGGCGCGCTCGAATGGCAGTGGACGATCAAAGACTACGATGACAAGCAGTTGCTCGCCGCGGCAGTGCTGGCGGTTCGCAACGACTGGTACGAGCGCGCGATCGATACGGCCGAACGCACGGTGATCTTGCACGATTTCGGCCTGCGCTACCCGGCACCTTATCGCAAACTGGTGCAGGATTATTCGCAACAGCTGGGCCTGGACGAAGCCTGGGTATATGGGTTGGTGCGACAGGAAAGCCGCTTCGTCCATACCGCGCGCTCCTCGGCGGGCGCCAGCGGCCTCATGCAACTGATGCCAGCCACGGCACGCTGGGTGGCCAAGCGGCTGGGAATGAACGGCCACCACACCACCCTGACCGAAACCGTGGACAGCAACATCGGCCTTGGCACCTACTATCTGAGGCAGGTGCTCGATTCGGTCGACAAACATCTGGTGCTCGCTTCTGCCGGCTACAACGCGGGCCCCCGCCGTGCCCGCGAATGGGCCGCCAGCCGGCCGCTGGAAGGCGCGATCTATATCGAAACCATCCCGTACTCGGAAACGCGCGAGTACGTCAAGAAAGTCATGAACAACACGCTCTATTACGCGCGCCTGTTCCACCAGTCGAACTTGAGCCTGCGCGACCGGCTCGGTGTCGTGCCGGCCAAATCGACCCAGAACAATTGATGGCGCGCAATTTATAATTTCGAGCCTTGCAGAAATCTTGCCGTCCGCCCGGAGAGTATTGAGTAGATGAGGGTCCAGACTGTTTGCGTAGTTGGGGGTTCGGGTTTTATTGGCAGCCACGTCGTGCGGCAACTCGCCGCACGCGGTATCCGTGTGCGCGTGCCCACGCGGCGGCGCGAGCGCGCCAAAGCCCTGATCGTGTTGCCGACCGTCGATGTAGTCAACGCCGACGTCCATGATCCCCAGTCGCTGGAGCGCATGGTCGCCGGCACCGACGCCGTAATCAGCATGGCGGGCATCCTGCACCAGGACCGCGCAGGCGACTTTGCGCGCATCCACAGGGAATTGCCGCGCAAGATCGTCGATGCCTGCCGCGCGCGCGGCGTGCGCCGCCTGCTGCACGTGTCCGCGCTCAAGGCCGCGCTCGATGCCCCCAGCGAGTACCTGCGTTCCAAGGCTGACGGCGAGCAGCAGATTCGCGTCGCGCAAGCCAGCGGCATACACACGACCATATTCCGCCCGTCGGTGGTCTTCGGCCGGGAAGACCATTTCCTGAATTTGTTCGCGCGTCTGGCGCAGGTGCTTCCGGCCATCGTGCTGGCCTGCCCGAAGGCGCGTTTCCAGCCGGTTTACGTGGAGGATGTCGCGCAAGCCCTGGTCGAGAGCCTGGAATCGGCGTGGACTTACGACCAGAACATCGAATTGTGCGGGCCGGCGACCTATACTCTGCAAGAATTGGTGAAATACGTGTGCACCGTGCTGGATATCGAGCGCCCGATTCTGCCGCTCAACGATGAAATGTCTCTCGTAATGGCATGGATGATGGAATGGCTGCCGCTGAAATTGATGTCACGTGACAACTACTATTCGATGAAAGTCGACAATGTCTGCGACTGTGCCTTTCCCATGGCCTTCGGCTTCGCTCCCACAGCGCTCGAGGCCGTGGTGCCACTGTATCTGCTGGATAACACCCCGCGGGCGCGTTACCGCTGGTTCCGCTTTCGCGCCCGTCACTAGCCGCTTCGCCGAGGTCCCGTAATCCGATGGCCACACTGGTACTGGTAATCGGCAACAAGGCGTATTCGTCATGGTCGTTGCGCCCATGGCTGCTGATGAGACATGCCGGCATCGCCTTCGAAGAGATTCGCCTCTCGCTCTATGCCGCGGGTGCGAAACAGGAGCTTCTTCGCCATTCCCCGGCAGGCAGGGTGCCGGTACTGAAGGACGCTGGCCTGACGATCTGGGATTCGCTGGCCATCTGCGAATATCTCGGCGAGAAATATCCGCAGATGCAACTCTGGCCCGCCGAGGTCGCAGCTCGCGCCCATGCCCGCGCAATCAGCGCGGAGATGCACTCCGGATTCTCCAATCTTCGCGGACAGATGCCGATGAACGTGCGCCGCGAAATTCCACGCCGCTCTGTCTCTCCCGAGGTCGCGTTCGAAGTGGCGCGCATCGAATCGATCTGGAGCGACTGTCGCAGGCAACACCGCGCGCGCGGCCCGTTCCTGTTCGGCCCTTTTTCCATTGCTGACGCCATGTACGCGCCAGTGGTTTCTCGGCTGCGCACCTATGGCGTGGCAGTAGGCGGCGCTGCGGCCAACTATGCGGATGCGATCCACGCGCTGCCGGCAATGCAGGAATGGATTGCAGGCGCTCGCGCCGAAACCGAAGTCAATCCTCAATACGAATCGTGAAAATTTACGCGGTCGGGGGAGCGGTGCGTGACCGCCTGCTCGGCCGGCCGGTTGCAGACGAGGATTTTGTCGTGGTCGGGGCATCGCCCGAACAAATGGAACAACTCGGCTATCGCACCGTGGGAAAAGATTTCCCGGTTTTCCTGCATCCCCAGACCAACCAGCAATACGCACTTGCGCGCACCGAGAGAAAGACTGCGCGCGGATACAAGGGGTTCGAGGTCCACGCCTCTCCCGAAATTACCCTCGAGCAGGATCTGGCGCGCCGGGACCTCACCATCAATGCGATCGCGCGCGACGACAAGGGCAACATCATCGATCCATACCAGGGAGCCGCCGATCTGAAGGCCGGCATCCTGCGCCACGTCAGCGAGGCATTTGTCGAAGACCCCGTACGGGTGCTTCGGGTAGCCCGGTTCGCTGCCCGATTCGGTTTCAGGATTGCGCCGGAGACGCTCGAACTCATGCGCGAAATGGTGCGCAGTGGAGAAGTGGATCATCTCGTGCCCGAACGCGTGTGGCAGGAATTGTCTCGCGGACTCATGGAGGAAACGCCTTCGCGCATGCTGCTGGCGCTGCGCGAGTGCGGGGCCCTGCAGCGCATACTGCCCGAGATCGACGCCTTGTTCGGCGTCCCGCAGCCGGCGCAGCATCACCCCGAGATCGATACGGGGGTGCATATCCTGATGGTCATCGACTATGCGGCTGCACGGCATTACGTCCTGAGCGTGCGGTTCGCCGCCCTGACACATGACCTGGGCAAGGCGCTCACACCTGCACAGAACTGGCCAAGCCACCATGGCCACGAATACGCCAGCGTTCAACTGGTAGAGCGCCTGTGCGACCGGTTGCGCGTGCCCGGAGAATGCCGCGATCTGGCGGTGCTGGTGGCGCGCCACCACGGCGACGTGCATCGCGCGCAGGAATTGCGCCCCGCGACGATACTCAAATTGTTGTCTTCGGCTGATGTATATCGCAAGCCGGAGCGCTTCGAAGAATTGCTGGCCGCTTGCAGCAGCGACTATCATGGGCGTGCAGGCTTTGAACAACGGCCGTACCCGCAGGCAGACATCCTGCGGGCCGCCGCGGCAGCCGCCCTGACAGTCGATGGCGGCGTCATCGCGCGACAGGCAGGCGCGGATACTGTCCGGATCGCATCGTCCATCGAGGCTGCGCGCCTGGCGGCCGTTGATTCGGCGCTAGCGCAAATTCGTCAACGCTGACCCGGTGCGCACGTTATGAGAGGCTACTCAACTTCAAGGAGTCGCAAATGACCAGACATCCCCTTCCCGCCGTCATGGTGGCCTGCGCCATGATATTGGTCCCGTCCGCTTTCGCTGAAGGCCAATCCAGTGCCAAGCTGGATGCCGCGTTCAAAAAAGCCGACACGGACAACGACGGTACCCTGACCAGGGCCGAAGCCAAAGCCATGCCGCGCGTGGCGAAAAATTTCGCGGCAATCGATAATGACAACGACGGCACGGTCTCGCTGGAGGAAATCCACGCGGCGACGATGAAAGCGGGCAAAGCAGTACATGAGCGCGCCGTCCAGCGCTTCAAGTCGGCCGACAAAGACAATGACGGCACCCTCACGAAGGATGAAGCCAAATCGATGCCGCGGGTCGCGAAACATTTCGATGCCATCGACCGGGACAAGGACGGCACCGTCAGCGAACAGGAAATCCACGACTACATGAAGGCGCAGCACTCGAAGAAGTAGTATCCGCGTCGGACAACAAACAAACGGACAGAAGCGGGCTGTCCGTTTGTTATCTCAACATCCAGAAAATCAGGCTGGCCAGAAGCGACAAGATGACGGTCGAACCGATCGGGAAGAAATACTGCCTGCCGCCACGTTGGACCATGATGTCTCCGGGCATGCGCCCGAAACCCAGCCGCCGCAAACGGGGCGTCAACGTACCCACCAGCAACACCACGATCACGAGCGTCAGCAGCCATTTAAGCACAACCGTACTCCGCAACTCTGCCAGAAGGGCTTGGCGATTATACCGGCGCGCCTGCAGCGTTCGATTAGAATTTAGGGTTGTCGCGCCAGCCCACCGCACTGAGACTATCCGGGAGACGTCGTTGATCGACCTGTATACATGGAGCACGCCGAACGGCCGCAAGGTTTCCATCATGCTGGAGGAACTGATGCTCGCCTATAACGTGCATCCGATCGACATCGGCAAAGGCGAGCAATTCGAGGCGGACTTTGTAGTCATCAGTCCAAACAGCAAGATTCCCGCGATCGTGGACAGCGAGGGCCCGGAGGGCAAGCCCTATGCGCTGTTCGAATCCGGCGCGATCCTACTGTACTTGGCGGACAAGACCGGCCGCTTCCTGCCACAGAAGAAAACCGAGCGCTTCGAAGCGATCCAGTGGCTGATGTTTCAGATGGGCGGCGTAGGCCCGATGTTCGGTCAGGCGCATCACTTCCTGCGCGCGGCGCCAGAGCCTGTGCCGTATGCCATTGATCGGTACGGCAAGGAAACCCGCCGGCTCTATGGGGTCCTGGACAAACGCCTTGCAGGCCGCGACTGGCTGGGCGCGGAATATTCCATCGCGGATATTGCCACCTATCCGTGGGTTGCCCGTCATGACTGGCACAAGGTGGATCTTGGGGACTTCCCCAACGTCAAGCGCTGGTTCCACGCAATTGGCGCCCGGCCGGCTGTACAGAAGGGAATGAAAGTACCGGCACCGCGTTGATGCGGACAGGCTTCAGGACATGGACGAACCCCTTCCGCCGAAAATCGGCAAATATCCGGTGATCCGCGAAATCGCGCGCGGCGGGACGAGCCGTGTCTATCTCGGTCGCGATCCGTTCGCGAATCGCCAGGTCGCGATCAAACTGGTGAGCTCGGCCGACGGCATAGACTCCGACCTGCGACGCCGCTTTCACAAGGTATTCGTCAACGAGGCCTCGCTGGTGGGCAAGCTCATGCATCCGCATATCATGGCCATCTACGACGCGGACGCCTCCGACGACTACAGCTATATCGTCATGGAGTATGTCGATGGCCCGACACTCGAACACTTTTGCCATGTAACCAACCTGCTGCCGGTGGATCGCATTGTGGAAATCGCATTCAAGTGCAGTCTGGCACTGGAATTCGCTCATCGCCACGGCATCATCCATCGCGACATCAAGCCGGCGAATATCCTTGTCGGCGCGCAAGGCGACATCAAGATCAGCGATTTCGGAGTCGCCCTGCACTCGGGGGGCGACCATACCCATCTGCAAGGCGTCGGATCGCCCGCCTACATGTCACCGGAGCAGGTGCAGGACAAGGACCTTTCTCATCAGACCGATATTTACTCGCTCGGCGTGGTGTTGTATCAGTTATTGACCGGGAAACTGCCTTTTGTGGCGGCCAACAAAGCCAGTCTGCTTTACCAGATCCTGAATATCGAACCGTCACCTCCCTCAACGCACCGGACCGACATTCCGCAGCAACTCGACAAGGTGGTACTGCGCGCCTTGAGCAAGGACCCGCGCGACCGGCACCAGACGTGGGGCGAATTCAGCCGGGAGCTCACCCAGACCTACCGCCATCTCGAGTTGCCGCCGGATTCCATTTCGGACACGGAAAAATTCAACGCCATCAAGGCGCTCGGATTTTTCCGCGGCTTTCGCGACGTGGAGATATGGGAGACGGTGCGCATCGGCGCGTTCCGGCGAATTCAGCCGGAGAAGATAATCATCCGCGAGGGCGATGTCGGTGAGAATTTTTATGTCATCGCGGCGGGCCGGGCACAGGTAACCAAAGCCAGCAACGCGCTGAATGTCCTGGAGGCCGGGGACTGTTTCGGTGAAATTCTTTACTTCGAAGATACGAAGGCCAAGCGCGTCACGACGATCTCTTCCCTGACGCCGCTGACCGTAATCGAAATCAAGGCCGTCGCGCTGCAAAAGGCGACCGATGCGTGCCAAAAGCAGTTCAACCAGGCCTTTCTGCGCATACTCATCGAGCGGATGAGTGTTGCGAGCGACCGCCTGTCGACGCGAAGTTGAGACACGAAACGCAAAACTTTATTGTTCGTCGACTCAACGCGCCAGAGCCAGCCAAAACGTGGAAGCATTGCTGACCTCCATCGGCCTGGTCGCGCTCGCGGAAATGGGGGACAAGACCCAATTGCTTTCCTTCGTGCTGGCCGCACGCTTGCGCAAACCCTGGCCCATCATCGCCGGCATTCTGTTCGCCACTCTGGCCAATCATGCACTGGCCGGATGGATCGGCAAGCTGCTGGCGGGATGGTTGCCGCAGTCTGCCCTTTTCTGGATAGTGGGGATATCTTTTATCGCTTTCGGACTCTGGGTGCTGCTTCCGGATTCCCTTGACCGTGAGCCGCGCATGCACAAGTGGGGGGCGTTCGTAACGGCGTTCGTGGCTTTTTTCGTGGCGGAAATGGGCGACAAGACCCAGTTCGCCACCATCGCGCTCGCCGCACGCTTCGACGCGCTCGCAACGGTAGTCGCCGGCACGACGGTCGGCATGATGCTGGCGAACGTCCCGGCAGTCTGGATCGGTGAGAAGCTCGCGGCCAGGATTCCGATGAAAGCCGTACGCGTGTTTGCCTCAACGCTTTTCGTATTGGTGGGTATCATTACACTGTGGAGCGCGTTGACGAGCGCCGAATGAACATGACTGCAGCGATGCTGAAGCGGTGCCAGGACTGTGGCGGGGCCTTCGAATGCGGCATGGGGCAGGACATGCCATGCTGGTGCAGCCGCGAATTTGATCCGGTCATGCGGCTGCCGGACGGGCCTGCGGACTGCTATTGCCCCCAATGCCTGAAGGCACACATCGAACAAATCCAGGCTGAAAATTCAAGTCCAGCGCGGTAAAGACCGGCTCCTGCGGCTGCTGTACTATCGTGGCTCGTCTCCGACTGCGTTGCGCCGCCTCTTTGCGGCTATCTTCGAGGAAATCCAGGTCCCAGCCGCCAACACCACGGCCGCACCCCCCCAGGGGATCGCCAAATGCGCGAGACGCCCCTGCACGTAGACGGCCAGTACCGGTTCGGACAGCAACATTTCGCCCGCGACGTAACCGAGCAATCCCGCGCCGAGATTGATGATCAATGGGAAGCGGTCCATCAGCTTCAGCAAGGCAGTGCTGCCGAAGATGATCAGCGGGATGCTAATGGCGAGCCCCAGGGTCAACAAGACGAAGTCGCCATGAGCCGCGGCCGCAACGGCAATGACATTGTCCAGGCTCATCACCAGATCGGCGACCAGGATGGTACGCACGGCCGCGGCGAGATGACTTGCAGTTTGGCCTACGGAGCCGCCGTCCTTCTCGTGCGGCAACATCAGCTGGATACCGATCCAGAGTAGTAGCAGCGCACCTGCCAGCTTGAGATAGGGCTGTGCGAGCACGCTGGCCGCGACGGTCGTGAGGATGACGCGCAGAACGATTGCAGCGCCGCTGCCGAGAATAATCGCGGCGCGTTGCTGGCGTTGCGGCAGCGAGCGCGCCGCCATCGCGATCACCACTGCATTGTCGCCGCTCAGCACGATGTTGACACCGAGTATTTCAAGCAGACCGATCCAGAATTGGTCGTCCATGGCGAAGTCGCTCCGGCAATTCATCGCGCGAGCCGTCTATGTGTGCGCGCGCGGATAGGCCATCGCCGGATGCAGCTGCTCTAGCGCAACACCGACTTCAACAACTTCCCCATTTCGGCGGGGTTCTTCGTCACCTTGATTCCGCATTCCTCCATGACCGCCAGTTTTTCTGCCGCCGTCCCCTTGCCGCCGGAAATGATGGCTCCGGCATGGCCCATGCGTTTTCCGGGGGGGGCGGTTACGCCCGCGATAAATCCAACCACGGGCTTCTTCATGTTCCGTTTAGCCCAAAGCGCGGCTTCTTCTTCGTCGGAGCCGCCGATCTCGCCGATCATGACTACGGCTTCGGTCGCGGGATCGTCGTTGAACAACTTAAGGATGTCGATATGTTTGAGCCCATTCACCGGATCGCCGCCGATGCCGACCGCGGAGGATTGTCCAAGCCCGATTTCGGTCAATTGGCCGACCGCTTCGTACGTCAGCGTGCCGGAACGCGATACCACGCCGATCGGACCTCTGCGATGAATATGGCCGGGCATGATGCCGATCTTGATTTCATCGGGTGTGATCGCGCCGGGACAATTGGGTCCGAGCAGCAGCGTCTTGCGCTTCTGCTTGCGCATGCGATCGCGCACTTCGATCATGTCGCGCACTGGAATGCCTTCCGTGATGCAAATGACCAGGTCGAGATCGGCCTCGACCGCTTCCCAGATCGCCGCCGCCGCCCCGGGCGGCGGTACGTAGATCACTGACGCGTTCACGCCGGTCTTTTCCTTCGCTTCGCGCACGCTGCCGAAGATCGGAATGCCCTCGAAGCTCTCGCCTGCCTTTCTCGGGTTCACGCCGGCGACGTAGCAACTGTCGCCGTTGGCGTAGGCACGGCTGGTCTGCGTGTGGAACATGCCGGTCTTGCCGGTGATGCCCTGTGTGGCGACTCGAGTGTCCTTGTTGACGAGGATACTCATTTCCGACCCTTCCCGGACTTGGCGCCGATCTTCTTTTTTGCAGGCTTGCGTGTCGGTTTGGTTCCGGACTTCGCTTTTGCCTTCGTTATCGATTTGGCTTTCGGCTTGGCCCCGGATTTTGCGGCCGGCGAGGTTTTTTTGGGTTTCACCGTGATCTTGTCGCGCTTCGCTGTGGTCTTTCTAGGCTTCGCCTTGGGCGTCGCTTTCCTGGCGCCGGGGAGCTTTGCGGTCTTCGGTTTCCTTGCCGGTTTTTTGGCAGCCTTCGGCTTGCTGGGCTGCGCTTTCGCGGCGGGTTTCTTCTTCGCGAGCGTCGTGACGACTTTCCTCGCTGCGTCCGCCATATTGTCGGCCGAAACGATCGGCAGGCCGGAATCCTTGAGAATCTGCTTCCCAAGGTCCTCGTTGGTGCCCTTCATGCGTACCACCAGCGGCACCGAGAGCTCGACCTCACGCGCGGCGGTTACGATGCCGTTGGCGATGGTGTCGCATTTCATGATGCCGCCGAAGATGTTGACGAGGATTGCTTTCACCTTCTTGTTGGTAAGCATGATCTTGAACGCCGCGGTCACCTTCTCCGCGTTTGCGCCGCCGCCAACATCGAGGAAATTGGCCGGCTCCCCGCCGAACAATTTGATGGTGTCCATGGTCGCCATCGCCAGGCCCGCGCCGTTGACCAGGCAGCCGATGTTGCCGTCGAGTGAGATGTAAGACAGTCCATGCCTGGAGGCTTCGACTTCGGCCGGATCCTCCTCGTCGAGGTCGCGCATGGCGACGATGTCTTCATGCCGGTAGAGCGCGTTGTCGTCAAAGGTCATCTTGGCATCGAGCGCGACCACATCGCCGTTGCCGGTGATTATCAGCGGATTGATTTCCACGAGCGACGCATCGGCTTCCCAAAATGCCTTGTACAGGCTTTGCAGTATCGTGCGCGCCTGCGGCAGGCTCGCATCCGGAATGCCGATCTTGCGTGCAAGTTCGTCGGCCTGCGCATCGCTCAACCCTTTCTGAGGATCGACGAACGCCTTGTGGATTTTTGCCGGCGTATGCGCGGCGACTTCCTCGATGTCCATGCCGCCTTCCGATGAAGCCATCACGCACACCTGCTGCGTGCCGCGGTCCACCACCAGACCAATGTATAACTCCTTGCGTATATCGGCGCCCTCTTCGATGAGCAGGCGCCGAACCTTCTGGCCTTCCGGGCCGGTCTGATGGGTCTTGAGCTGCATGCCCAAAATCCTGGATGCCCATTCACGCACTTCATCGACCGACTTCGCGACCTTGACCCCACCGCCCTTGCCGCGCCCGCCGGCATGGATCTGCGCCTTGACCACCCAAACCTTGCCGCCGAGCTTGCTCGTCGCCGCGACCGCTTCGTCGACGCTGAAACAAGCCACGCTGCGCGGCGTCCTGACCCCGTAGTTCCTGAGGATTTCCTTCGCCTGGTATTCGTGAATTTTCATCGCTGACCTTGGTTTTTTCGTCGTGATTGCATTTGCACCAGCACGCAACGCCGCTCCCCCGCGAGAGCGCGGGCCGGAACAATCCATGGGATTGCGAGCAGAAAATCGGCAGGCCTGCCGACCGTGGGAGCGCCGAAAGTATACCGCAAAGCCCTTCGCCTGCCGGGTCAGCGCAGGCTCACGCAAAGTCGGCGGTTCAGCCTTGCTGTCGCGAATCGCTATTGCTGCTTGCGCGCTTCCAGGGCATCGTGCGTACGCTTGAGTTCCTGATAGGCCCGGTCATGACGTTCTTTTGCCTTGGTCAATTGCGCCTGCGCATTCTCAAGCTCTTTCGCAGACTGATCCGCCTGGGCTTTGGCTTCCTCGAAACGTTTTTTCGCAAGCTTGTCATTCTTCTCCGCAGCCTGCGCTTTGAGTTCAGCATCCTTCAGCTGCTCCCGCGCGTACCGGGCCCACTGCTGAACCTCCTCGAGCGTGGGCTGCGGGGTTGTGCTGGTTTGCCCCAGGACGCTTGCAGAGAGGGTCGTCAACAAAATCACGAAGATAGTCTTGAGCATTTCGTTATCGCGCCGGAGTACGGTGCGCCCAAAGAGATGAAAGAAATAATAACTGCGTCGGCATCGGGAATCGAGTCCCGGTCCTTCGACACAAACCCGGCCAAACCATCTGGTTTGGCCCATTTGTTCCCCGCTTTGATCATCATATCCTGCGATCGCCGGCAAGTCAGTTTAGTTCCGGGCAAAGTAATCCTTGTGGACACAAGCCAGGATAGCGCACCCTTGTTTGACAAAGCCCGATGCAAAGAGATAACAGCGGCGCGCTCGTTCCGCTCTAGCCAGGCTCTATAATATTCGCTCAGTGTTCAATCCACTTTCCACATGTTTCGCAGGATTCTGAAGCGCTTGTCTGGTGGAAACTCCGCCGGACCAGAAGGAGCGTCCGCAATCCGGAGTTCGGATTTGGCTAGCGCGGATTCTGCAATAGCTGAAGGAAACCGCGCTGAAGAAAAGGGGGATTTTTCTGCTGCCTGCGAGCACTACCGCGAAGCTGTTGCCGCGGCGCCAGCGTATGCAAAAGCCCATCTCAACCTTGCAATCGGACTTGAAGCCCGCGGGGAGATTGAACTGGCCTGTCGATCATACGAGACGGCACTGGATTTCGATCCAATGGACGAAAGCGCGAACTACAATCTGGGCAGAAACCTATTTTCGAAAAATGCGTTGGTCGAGGCGGAAACCTTCTTGCGCCGTGCAATAGCCGTGAATCCCGCTTTTACCGATGCGAGAGTGGTTTTGTCGCGACTCCTGGAAAGCAGGGGCGATTTAGCCGCCGCTGCAAATGAACTTGAGTTCGCTCTGAAGGGTCGCCCGGACTATGCGGGTGCGCTGCGCAACTACGCCGATGTACTCGCAAAGTTGAACCGGCTGGACGATGCGGAATCTGCGATGCGGCGCGCAGTTGCGCTGGAGCCTGACAATTTCGATACCAACTATAAGTTGGGTTGCTTGCTCATTCAAGCGGACAGACCGGCTGACGCGGAGAGCTTCTTGTGTGAGGCGCTTCGCAAGAAGCCCAACTCCGTCGAGTCCATGGTGTCGCTGTTTTATGTGTACAGGGCACAAGGCAGCTACAAAGCAGCCGCAGTGCAGGCCGAAGCCGCGCTGAAACTGCGGCCGGACTGGGTGGATCTGCTGTTTGATTATGGCGCGATCATGGGACGCCTTGCCAGGCGCACGGAAGCGGAAGCCGCATTCCGGCGTATTCTCGAACTCGACCCGACATACGTGCGCGCATATCAAATGCTGGGGGCCGTTTTGGTTGCCCGCGGGCATGTAAAGGATGCCCTGGAGATCTTCAGTCTCGGCCGATCAAGATGTGTCGATGCTTTCGATCTGGAATCGCCTGAACTTTTTGCGCTGAATTGCCGGGATGACATATCAGCAGAGGAGTTGTTCGCCCGGCATGCCGATTTCGGACAACGACTCGCAAAGCTGGAACCGGTCCGATTCGAACGATACGAAAATGACCGGGATCCCGACCGCCGACTCCGCGTTGGGTTCGTGTCTCCCGATTTCCAGTTCCATGTAGTCTCGTCGTTTCTCTTACCCCTGCTCCAATACCGCGACAGAACAAAAACGCAGGTCTATTGCTATTCCTCCGGCGAAACCGCCGACAGCGTTACGCAGCTCCTTGTCGAGCAGTCGGACATGTGGCGCAACATCAATAAAATACCGCCAAGGGAAGTCGCCGACCTGATCCACAGTGATCGGATCGATATTCTGATCGATCTCGCCGGCCACTCCGGCGTGCCGAATCTCCGAGTGTTTGCGCAGCGTCCAGCGCCGGTGCAAGCGACTTGGCTCGGCTATCTGAACACAACCGGGTTGACCAGCATTGACTACCGCATTTCGGACAACGTTTGCGATCCCCCGGGACTCACCGATCGTTTTCACACCGAAAAGCTGATTCGCTTGCCGCACACGCAATGGTGCTACCACCCGATTGCGCAAGTCGAGGCACAGCGCGAGGCGCCCGTCGAGCGCAATGGATATGTCACGTTCGGATCATTCAACCAGCCCGCTAAAATCAGCCCGACAGTGCGCAAGCTGTGGGCAGAAATTCTCGCGCAGCTGCCGGATTCCCGTCTGCGCATCGTCGGGGTCGCGAACGAACGGGCAGGGGAAGACCTGTACCGGGATTTCGCGGCCACCGGCGTGGAGCGACAACGCATAACGATGATTCCGTATGCTGCCCCGGAGGATTATTTCGCCCAATATGGGCAAGTCGACATAGCGCTGGACACAATGCCTTTCAGTGGCGGTACCACCACATGCGACGCCATTTTGATGGGGGTTCCCGTCATCACCGCTCCCGGCCCGCGTTCCTGGTCACGAAGTGCGGCAAGCGTCCTCGCGACAGTCGGATTGAAGGACTGGATCGCCGACTCTGAAGAAGGTTACGTTCGCCGCGCGATACAATTCGCGCGCGAGGTTTCCACGATCGCGTCCTTGAGGCCCTCTTTGCGTTCCAGGATATCGGAATCGACACTCATGGACGGGAAGCAGTTTGCTATCGACATGCAGGAGGCCTGGCGCCACATGTGGATTTCCTGGTGTTCGCAATAGCGCGAGGTGCGGAACAGAGCGGCACCAAGCTTCGCCCGGCCTAACTCAGATCCAATTCTTCATTTGCAAATGGAGCTGGGAGCCGAGCCAATTGTGAGGTGTCGCGATTCGGCATCAGAACCGCCACGCGAGTAAGTGCGATCTCCAACCGCAAAACGAAAGGGCAGTCACAGGGACTGCCTTCAATCATTGGTGCCGGGTAAAGGAATCGAACCCTCGACCGTCGCATTACAAATGCGCTGCTCTACCAACTGAGCTAACCCGGCTTTGGAAAATTATAAGCCGCCGCGCGGGCGATCGGCGACTACTTGATCACCTGCAAGCGCGGGCGCCCGCCCGAGGGAGATCCTCCAGGAGGGTCGTCGTTCGGCGGAACGGTGTCGTTCTTGTTCGTGGCGACCACCTGTGCAGGCAACGAGGCGGACGTCTGGAACGAAAGTCCCTGGCCCGTCTCCTTGGCGAAAATACCGCCCACCGAGCTGATCGGCACGGAAATCTCGCGGGACACTCCGGCAAACCTCGCTGAAAACTGCAGCAGGTCGTTGCCGATCTTGAGGTTGCGGGTCGCGTCCGGACTCACGTTCAGCACGATTTCGCCGTTCTTGACATACTCCATAGGCACTTTAGTCGTCTCATCCACCCTGACGGCGATGTACGGAGTGAGGCCGTTGTCGCAGCACCACTCGAAGATCGCGCGAATCAGATACGGCGTGGTGGACGTTTCCTTCACTTTCGCATCACTTTCTCGGAAGCGGTGAGCGCTTCGATGAAAGCCGGACGGCTGAACAACCGCTCGGCGTATTTCATCAGCGGTGCCGCTTGCTTCGGCAATTGGATGCCGTAAAAATCCAGCCGCCAAAGCAGCGGTGCGATCGCCACATCCAGCATGGAAAATTCGTCGCCGAGCATGTACTTTTGTTTCACGAACACAGGCGCGATCTGCGTCAGGTTGTCGCGCACAGCGAGCCGCGCCTTGTCGGCCTGCTTTTGCGTGCCGCTGTCGATCGCATCGATGTTGGAAAACAGTTCGTTTTCGAAGCGGAACAGGAACAGGCGCGCCCGTGCCCTCATCACGGGATCGGCCGGCATCAATTGCGGATGCGGGAAGCGGTCGTCGATGTACTCATTGATGATGTTGGATTCGTACAGAATCAAATCCCGTTCGACGAGTACCGGCGTGCGGTTGTACGGGTTCATCACCGCCAGGTCTTCCGGCTTGTTGAACAGGTCGACATCGATGATCTGGAAATCCATTCCCTTTTCGAACAGGACGATCCGGCATCGTTGGCTGAATGGGCAGGTAGTGCCCGAGTATAAAGTCATCATTCGCTATTTCCTGGGTTGGTCAATGCACGTCTTTCCAGTATTCTTTTTTGAGCAGCCAGGCCGGCACCAGCAGCAGCAGCAGGAAAAGCAACACCACGATGCCGATTTGCGAACGCTTGGTCTTTTCAGGTTCGGCCATATAGGCCAGGAAATTCACCAAATCGCGAGTGAGCTTGTCGTATTCCGGCGCGGACAGGCTGCCCGGTTTTTCCAGCACCAGCGCCGCGTCCTGCGCCTTGTGTCCTTCGTGTTCCTGACTTTCGGTTTTCATCACCTGACTGCCTTGCAGCTGCCATAGTGCGTGCGGCATGCCAACATTCGGATAGGCCAGGTTATTCCAGCCGGTCGGACGCTTGTCGTCGCGATAGAAAGTACGCAAATAGGTATAGAGCCAATCCGTACCCCGCGACCGCGCGATGACCGACAGATCCGGCGGCTCGACGCCAAACCAGCGCTTTTGATCTTTGCGATTGGCGCTGATGGCCATCGGATCGCCGACCTTGTCCGACGTGAACAACAGGTTGTCCTTGATTTGCTGCTCGGTGAGCCCCAGGTCGACCAGGCGGTTGTAACGCATCGAGTTTGCCGAATGGCAGTTCAGGCAGTAGTTTACGAACGTACGGGCTCCCCGCTGGATCGATATCGAATCGTGCGGATCGATGTTGGCGTTTTCCAGTTGCAGTTCCGTCGACGCCAGCGCGGCGAGGGGTGCCCACAACACGCCAAAAAGCAGTTTTTTCACGAAGTCACCCTCTCAGGTTCCGGCTTGGTCTTGTCGATCCTGGTGTACCAGGGCATCAACAGGAAAAACAGGAAGTAGATGACCGTGAATATGCGCGCCACTACCGTTGCGCGCTCCGCTCCACCCAGCCACGAGCCGAACTGACCCCAAACATTGGTCGGCTCTGTGCCCAGATAACCAAGGACAAAAAAGGCAACGACGAATATTGCAAGTGCTGATTTATAGATTGGCCCCCGGTAGCGGATCGATTTGACGGCGCCGCGATCGAGCCAGGGCAGCAGGAACAAGATCATCACCGACAGCCCCATTGCCATAACGCCGGGAAACTGCGAGCGGAACAGCGGTGGAACGGCGCGCAGGATCGAATAGAACGGCGTGAAATACCAAACCGGGGCAATGTGCAACGGTGTTTTCAGCGGATCCGCGGGAACGAAATTGTTGTGCTCCAGAAAATAGCCGCCCATCTCGGGGGCGAAAAATACGATCGCGCTGAACACCATCAGGAACACCACGACGCCGACGATGTCCTTTACCACGTAGTAGGGATGGAAAGGAATCCCGTCGAGGGGGATTCCGGTGCGGGGATCCTTCTTTTTCTTGATCTCGATGCCGTCCGGATTGTTGGAGCCCACTTCATGCAACGCCAGCAGGTGCGCTGCCACCAGCCCCAGCAATACCAGCGGCACTGCGATGACATGAAACGCGAAGAAGCGGTTCAAGGTGGCATCCGATACAACGTAGTCGCCGCGAATCCAGAGCGACAGATCGGGTCCGATAAAGGGCACCGCACCGAACAGGTTAACGATCACCTGTGCGCCCCAGTAGGACATCTGGCCCCATGGCAACAAATATCCGAAGAAAGCCTCCGCCATCAGGCAAAGGTAGATCAGCATGCCGAACAGCCAAAGCAATTCGCGCGGCTTGCGATACGAACCATAGAGCAGCCCGCGGAACATGTGCAGATAGATGACGATGAAAAACAGCGAGGCGCCAGTGGAATGCATGTAGCGAATGAGCCAGCCCCAGGGCACATCGCGCATGATGTATTCCACGGAAGCGAACGCCTGGCTCGCATCCGGCTTGTAATGCATCGTGAGCAGGATGCCCGTCACAATCTGCATCACCAGAACAAACAACGCCAGTGAGCCGAAAAAATACCAGAAATTGAAATTCTTCGGCGCGTAGTATTCCGAGAGATGCGATTTCCAGTTCGCGGTCAACGGAAAACGATCGTCGACCCAGTTGAGCAGCGCGGTCAATTTACTCATCGCATCACGCTTTCTTGCCATCTGAACCAATGATCAGGCGCGTATCGCTCAGATAAGCGTACGGGGGAACTTCCAGATTGTTGGGCGCGGGCACACCCTTGAACACGCGCCCCGCGAGATCGAACTTGGAACCATGGCAGGGACAGAAAAATCCGCCCGGCCAATCTCCAGCCATGCCGCCCGTCGCGCCGGCGGACAGCTTTTCCGAAGGCGAACAGCCCAGGTGAGTACAAATCCCGACGAGTACCAGATATTCCGGCTTGATCGACCGGCCTTCGTTTTGTGCGTAGTCGGGTTGCATGGGCGCCGAGGATTTCGGATCGGCCACCTCGGCATCGATCTTGGGCAGGCTAGCAAGCATTTCAGGGGTTCGATGTACGATCCACACTGGTTTGCCGCGCCATTCAATCGTAATCATCATGCCGGGCTCGACCTTGGAAATGTCCACTTCTACCGGCGCACCTGCTGCGCGTGCCCGCGCACTGGGATTCATGCTCAAGACAAATGGCACGGCCACGGCGACTCCCGCGACGCCGCCCATTGCGCCAGTTGCGGCGATGAGGAAACGCCTCTTACCACGATCGACATTGCTACCAGCCATGTTTAATTCCGCTGAAGGATATGAAAAACAGGGCATTTTATCCAAAACGTCCTCGAAATCCCAGTCTTGTAGCCTCAACACCTTGTAAAATATAAGAAAATCGAAGATCTCTTCGAAGCAGTCCAAGATTCTGGCGTGTAGAGAGGAGGTGTTCAGGGGCATCTCGACGAGGTCCTTGGTACCCCTTGCAACCCGTGTGCTACTTGAGAGACGCCTATGGATTTCACAACCGTCAAGGTACTGAGTTCTGCGCTGCTCCCTCCCCTCAATTTGCTCCTGCTGGCGGCACTAGGCTTGCTCCTGCTCTATCTGCGCCGGAGCGGCGGCCTGTTCCTGCTTGTCGCTTCTTTGGTGGGCCTCTTTGTGCTGTCCACGCCGGTCGTGGGCACTACCCTGGCGGGCATTCTCGAAAATCGATACATAAAGAAATCCATGAATCTGGAACGCGCGCAGGCGATCGTGATCCTCGGTGCCGGCAGCTACGCGGCGGCCCCGGAATACGGCGGCGATACTGTAGCTGCCGCGACTCTCGAGAGATTGCGTTGGGGAGCGCGACTGCATCGGCTGTCCGGACTGCCGATCATGGTTTCCGGCGGCAGTCCACATGCAACCGCCACATCCGAGGCTGCGCAGATGAAGGCCACGCTCAACGATGACTTTCGCACGCAAGTGAAATGGATCGAAGACAAGTCACTAAACACCCTGGAGGGTGCGCGCTACGCAAGCCAGCAACTTGCCGATGCAAAGATAAACCGCATCGCGCTGGTGACGCACGCCATTCACATGCCACGGGCACGCCTGATTTTCGAGCGGACAGGATTCAGTGTGATCGAAGCACCGACTGCCTATTCAACGTGGCGGCCGCCCGGTATTTTGAATTTTCTGCCTTCGCCTCATGGCCTCGAGTTAAGCCATGCCTTCATGCACGAGGTCATAGGTCTTGGCTGGTACCATATCAAGCTGGTCGCGCGCGCGCAAAAAGGAACGTGATGAGACTTAGGGTGAAATGGATCGAGAATGTCGCCTTCGTGGGGGAGACCGAAAGCAGTCATGCAATTGTGATGGATGGCGCCGCGGAAGGAGGGGGCCGCAATCTCGGCCCGCGTCCGATGGAAACTGTGCTGGCGGGCACGGGCGGGTGCACCGCTTATGACGTGGTGACCATCCTCAAAAAAGCCCGTCAGGACATCAGCGACTGCGTCGTGGAGATCGAGGCCGATCGCGCACCGGCCGATCCCAAAGTTTTCACCCGCATCCACTTCCACTTCACGATCACCGGGCGCAGCATCAAACGCGAAGTTGTCGAACGCGCGATTCACCTATCCGCGGAGAAATATTGCTCGGCTTCCATCATGCTGGGCAAGACGGCAGAGATCAGCCACGACTTCGATATCGTGGACGCCTAGCCCGGATATTTCACCAGGAAGCGGAATTATGGTGGAGGACCGGTCGAGACAGATTGGGCTCGACCGGCGCAGCCAATAGATCATTCTATTGGCAAGACGGGCATGCCCGATATGGCCGGCCAGAACCCGCCAGAATCCGCGGA
>Ga0207648_10000160_pt1 | contig 69138 bp, 44 predicted proteins | sample KBSMisM32_FD_184310 | JGI IMG/M metagenome (GOLD analysis project Ga0207648, IMG submission 184310) | Miscanthus rhizosphere microbial communities from Kellogg Biological Station, Michigan, USA - KBS Miscanthus M3-2 (SPAdes) (version 2) | ecosystem: Host-associated > Plants > Roots >...
CACAATCACGAATGACACGTTCCAACCGCTCCGCGACTTGCTGCGGACAGGCGAGAAAAAACGAGAGCGAAGCGGCGCGTTGGAAGGATTCCCTCCTGGGTCACCGAGCTTTGTTCGACGCTTTCGCGCGCGAGGGGATGGAGCGACACAGGGCCGTTGGGCGCTGATAAATCCCCACATAAGTGCTGGGATTACGGCCACAGAATGGAGCGCCAACGTTTCTCAGCAGTTGCTCGTACGGCGCGGCATTGTGATGCGCGAGTCAGCGGTGGCTGAAAATATTGTGGGCGGATTTCCGAGCATCTATCCCGCATTAAAGATTATGGAGGATAGCGGTTTGGTGCGTAGAGGCATGTTCGTTGCCGGTATGGGCGCAGCACAATTTGCGATGCCGGCAGCGGTCGATATGCTTCGTAGCCTGCGATCAGAGCCGGAACGCCCAGAGGTGTTGTTCCTAGCCGCGACGGATCCCGCCAATTTGTATGGGACCCTTCTACCGTGGCCTGGCAGAGAAAGCGAGCCTTCTGAAGTTAGTGAGACCGAGCCGTCTGACGAATCTCAGAACAAGGCATCGGACCAATCAGCCGAACGCTCCGCCAAGATAGGTGAAGGCTCACTTCTTGCAGCTCGGTCGCTCTCGCGGACAAGCGGTGCTGGTGTGATCTTGATTAACGGAAACATGACGGCATTTCTGCGGCGAAGAAGTCAGGAAATTCAAGTTTTTCTCCCAGAAGATGAACCGCGCCGATCTCAATTCGCTCGTGTATTGGCCCAAAAGCTGGCTGAGTTAGCAATTCGACGGCAAGGCAGGAAAACAGGGCTGTTGATCGGAACAATTAACGGCCAGACAGCACGAGAACACTTCCTCGCAAGTTTTCTTGCCGACGTGGGATTTGTAGATTCAGCCGCAGGCTTCCAAATGCGACGGATTGTTCCAATCGCAATACCTAGCGGAAGTGCCAGTCCGACCGGGATCGAAGAAAATATTGATTCTGATGACACGGACGAAGAGTCCGCGGAGACTGCCTGATGCCTGAAGGCGACACAATATTCCGCGCCTCTCGGTCACTCAACAAGGCGCTTGCGGGCCAGCTTGTAACCGGCTTCGAAACTGTTCTTCCCAAGCTTTCCCGAGCTGACTTCGACGCTCCAGTAACGGGCAGAACTGTCGAGAGTGTAAAGTCTCGAGGAAAATGGATGTTCATGGCCTTCTCAGGCGATTTGGTTTTACTCACACACATGCTGATGAATGGAAGTTGGCACATCTATCGTCCTGGTGAGACTTGGCAGAAGCGTTCCATCGACATGCGAATCGTAGTGAAAACGCAGTCGATATGGGCCGTAGCGTTCAACGTACCGATAGCAGAATTTCACAATCTCGATACGCTTCGACGACGAGAAGGATTTCGCAATCTGGGTCAGGACGTGCTTGCGGACGAATTTGATGGTGCGAAATCAGTTGCAAGTTTGCGCGCTCGCGGCGACCTGCAAGTGGGCGAAGCTCTGTTGACGCAATCGCTCATGGCAGGGCTGGGCAATGTTTTTAAATCCGAGGTTTGTTTCGCTTGCGGAATTAACCCGTTCCGTCCGATGGAGACTCTGGGCGATGACGAAGTGGCTTGTCTGGTTCGCAAGGCTAGAGAATACATGCTTGCCAACGTGACCGAATCGTCTGGCGATCAAGTCATCACTTACATCGGGATGAGGAGAACAACTGGACGTTCGAATGCGCAAGAAAGGCTTTGGGTGTATCGGAGAGCAAACGACGCGTGCAGACGTTGCGGCCAGCCGATCCAGTCTCGGAAGCAAGGAAAGGACGCGCGAACAACTTTTTGGTGCCCAATCTGCCAACCGTTGCATCCGATCCAAACATCGAAGAACTGACAGAATTGTTTGCCCTTTCAGATTGGTACAGGTCCCCACTTCCGAAGGACATGCAAAATACATTGATTGCCTGATTCCAACCGGCCGCCTCAGATGCCATGCTGGGAAAATTAATTCTATGCAGGTGTGAGAATGAAGTTTCTCGTCGGCTGCACTCTAGTGCTGGTCAGCGGCTGGATTGGAATCGTCGCTCTGCTGGCCGTAGTTACGGAACATCCCAGGACTGTCCCGGAAGACTTGAACGACCCCGTCAGCGGCAAGAGTGAAGACAACTTTATTCACCAAGTGACCAAATCTTGACGGGGCTTCAGTGACTTCAAGTCTAAACATTTCCGTCTGGAACAATGCGAACGACATCGAGAAAATTCTTCCGGAGTGGGAAACCCTTCTCGACCAAGCCCCATGTGCCACAATCTTCTCAACCTGGGAGTGGTTGGGCTCGTGGTGGCGATCATTCGGCCACGGGGAGCTTTTTGTACTCGGTTTCTATCAGGCGGGCGAACTGGTTGGGTTGGCACCACTCTGCGTGACCGAGAGATCCGTAGCCGTTTCTGTCAAGATGAAGGTGCTTTGCTTTCTTGGAGATGGAAGTGGCGATTCTGACAACCTCGACATCATAGCGAAAAGTGGTTATGAGGACGCTGTGGCCGAAGCGCTCCTGCAACATTTGAAGGCTTTGTCCGGCCCGTGGCAACTCATCCAGTTAAACACGATGCCCTCAGGCTCCCCAGTGGGGGCGCGCCTCGTTCCACATATGGCGTCCCGCGAATGGACGACGTTCGAGCGCAGCAAGCCCGCGTCATCGATTGATCTGCCGGACACCTGGAAGGAATATCTCGGACGGTTGGCCTCGGAAGACCGCAACAACTTGACCAGATATCGAAAACGCCTTTCAAAGCGCCACGCTGCCAAATTTTACAAAGCGACTACACGGGAGGAAGTCGACTTTTGTTTGCAGACTCTATACCGACTCCACCAACAGCGGTGGCAACTTCGAGGGGAGTCAGGCAGCTTTGCGTCGACGGACCGTAGAAATTTCTATTCAGATATTAGCCATCTCTTCATGGCCCGAGGCTGGTTGGAATTGTGGGCTCTTGAGGTGGACGGCCTTACCGTAGCCGTCCAGTTTGCCTTCCGCTACCGCGACCACGTCTTTCAGTTACAAGAAGGCTTCGATCCGCAATATTCTTCTGATCGCGTGGGAATGCTACTGCGGGGGCACGTGATCGAACAACTCATAGCGGAGAGGATCAAATGCTATGACTTCCTAGGTGGTGAACCCGGATACAAATCGCGGTGGGGGGCAGTCAAAGATCACTACATCTACTTACAGTTCGCCCGTCGCCGGAGCTTGGGGAGCGCCTACCTGCTGCTGATGAAAAATGCCATGAATGGGAAACAGACTTTGCGTAACAAGCTCCCAAAGTTTGCATGGGATATCCTTCACCACGTAAATGCTGGGCTCATGGGCCGACACGCTACAAAAGCGTAGAGCTCGAGTCACCTGAGGTTTACCCGGCCACGATGCGTTGATTGACGGTGACCATCGGAGACACGCCAGATGTCAATTTGTAACCAACGCTCTCCATAACCTCTCCCCAGGCAGCCTCGATGTCGGCAACAGACTGTTTCGGTAGTTCCGATCGCCACCCACCGGTCTTGGCCGTCCGAACGAAGGGCTTGTCTTGCCTGGTATTTTTTGTGAGCAGCCAATGCTTCCCTTCGCTCTGCTCCAAGTCGCGCATGTGGTCCGCCGAACTGAGTTGGACAGCCCTAGATAGTCTGTCATCCGAGGCATTCAAGTTCAGCAGTCGAACAATGTCGGAGAGCGCCTGCTCCGGATCTTGCAACATGTCCTCATAACGCAGCAGCAGGAAACCTGGCTTGCCACGACGAGTAGAAATCCAACTCAACACGTGGTCATCCCAAGCGGCTGCCCAGCGCGCCCGAACATCAAACTCGGCTGTCAATAGACGCCGCACGAACTCATCAATCGGATACTTGTCTGCGATCCATTCCCGCTTGATCGCGTAATGGTAATAGGAGACCGCAACGTCCCTTGGATCTCGCACGATATAGATTATGGACTTGTAGCGAGGGTCAAAACACTCGTGACTTTTAAGAAGACGGGGTCTCGGAAGCTGTCGCAATACGCGGTCGGGAAACAAATAGATTTCTGGCACCATAGTTTCCACGTTGGCAAACGTTACCGGTTTTTGAGGCGACAACAAATTTCCAATAAGAAATCGTGTCCAAGTATTTCCGGAACGCGGGTAAGAAACAATAAACACGTCATCCGGAAACACAGTCAGATTGCGCCCCGCAGTCTTTTTTCCGAGCGCAATGCGTGAAGCTTCCCGAATACCTCGCAGAACTCTATTTAGCTGGCTCACGCCGCCCTCCCCTTCGCGTCTCCATGCCGAATATCATTAGGATGTGCGGATCTCGATCGGGCCAGTGCACGGAACGCAGACTTCACATCTGTAGCGATCAGATCTTTTATCGTTCCAGCCACATCTAGGATGGCCGGAGCGGGATCTGCCAGGGTCCAGAGAGCATCCTTTGTTCTTCCCCCGAAGTCTCCGACGATTGAGCGAAACTCTCGAAACAAAGTCGAACGATACGGTCCGCCTTTCACTGCTGCACCGAGCAACCCATGCAACCTACGAACATACCCTGCTGTCCATCGCCAACGGATCATATCGACACAAGGTTTCACGGCCGGCCGCTCGCCGTGAAGAATTTTCCACTGGTACAAGGGAAAATCAATGCCGGCGGATATGGGCAAGCCCACGGTGCCCCAGTAGCGTCCATTTACTTCCATGAGGTACGCGCCGCGAGTGGGGGAAACTCGAAACTCCACCATGGCCACGCCTTCCCACTCTAATGCACGCAACAACTCGATCGAATCGCGGACAAGTTCAGCGTCCAGCGGTTCGGAAGTTGCGAGGACAGACACTCCACCAGACGGCGGTAATTCTTTAAGCCTCCGATGCTGAAAGCACGCGAGTGCCTCCCCTTGTGACACTACGATTTCGAGACCGACGCCGTCGCCTTCGCAAAACTCTTGGGCTAACATCGGTTCGGCGAATTTCACGGGAGTTGGAAAGCGCTTTGCAATGTCAGCCGTGCTGTGGATGGTTAGTGTTTTGAATAGCTCAGATCGAGTCTTCTTTTGTGGTTTTAGAACAACCGGGAACCCGACCTCCTCACATGCTTCAAGAAGCTGCCACGACTCCGCCACGACTCGTGTTTTGGGAATCTTGATCCCGCATCGCTTCGCATGGTCCAGCGTAGCGTTCTTGTCCAGTATCCGGTCGACAACAATCGGGTTGGGACAGGCAACCTTTACGATCTCACTGAATCGTTCGTAGTGTTCAAGAATGGCAGTCAAGGCAATGTCATTGCCGGGGATCAGAATTTCATGCTTACCGCGCGTAAGAAGCCCGCAAATGGCAACCGAAAAGTCCCGTGGAGACGCGTCTGGGTTCGGGACACGCACGAATTCGCGAATCGCGCGAGAGCGGGGCGAGCTCTCGTTTTCCGAGAACGTTGCAACATCCACAAAAATTCCCTGGCGGTGCAGCGATCTGGCGATCGGAACCGCGATACGAGGAACGCACCCCAAGATGAGAGCCGATCCTTTCATTTCTTGGGACCTCGTTTAAAGATCACTCGTTTTGCCCAAGGCTTCATGCGGAGCCCGACGGAGTGTGCCATCTGACCCAGAATTCCTTTATTAAAAATCAGCTGTTGAAATCTTGGCCGCACTTCGTTGGTCCATCTCATTTTCCACTCGTCGTCCGGGCCCGTGATGTCGTACGTGTCAATTCCGCGCGTGGCAAGATCCTTCAGAATTTCGCTGATGATCAGATGGCCCGGTGCAAATTCCTTAAAAGCCTCATTGTAAGCAAGCTTTGGAGAATAGTACGTCCGGCGATAGCTCAATCCCAAATGCGCCGCGAGCAATTGATCATCCAGCTCCAGAAAATACATCGATAAGTAGTTGAGCTGTCCCGCGTTCTTGGTGATTTCAGTGTAAAACTGTCGGGTTGAAGTCTTCGCCAGGATTGCACTTCGCTCTTCTCCTTTCCATCCAGAGGCTTCGAGTTCATAGAACTTGTCCATTTCTTCGCGCCGAGGCCGGGACACGCGTCTCAATCGCAAAGTTCCGCGCTGTTCCAGTTCCCGACGCACATGCCGCAATTTTCCTCGAAGACGTGAGTTCGTTGGCAACCGCTGCAAAGACTCTGCATCCTTCGGAATACGAATGAGTGGATTCGAGCGCATGGCAATTCCGGCGGTATGCAAGTCGTCAGACTCGGCTGCGTCCACTAGCGCTGCGGCCGTGCCGCCATCGGGCGTTTCCCGTAAGCTTAAAAGGTCCCAGTCGGAACGCGACCTTAGATGATTCCACGCTGCCTTGACTGCGGCATCGCCTTCGGGGCCGAGGCGTCGCACCGCGTCAAATCTGCACGAGTGGCTGTTGGTCGGGGACGACAAAGTACGAACCGGCACGCCTTGAAAGGTGTGCCATTTCTTTATCAGAGGAAGAATAAAGAGGAACTGCCCGTCTAGGGTTGCAATAACAATGGACAACGTAGCCCCAGGAGAAAACGCGCGAACGTGAGCTGCGATCCATTCCGGTGTGTAGAAGGGTTCGTCGTCAGCACACTCACGACAAAGGGCCCGCCACGGATCTTCGATCTCGTTGATAATGTTCACGTCCCCTTCTAGAACATTCACCTCGAGACGATCGGGAGATACGTACGGCAGAGATCCAACGCGAGCCGCGCTTGATCTCATGATCTGTCCTTCCTTATCAGCATAGTGTTGCAGGCACAATCGCACTCTGGCCTGGTGGTACAGAATGACCTACGAGCGCTGTGTTTCGATGCTTATGGAGAAGTTTATGTTCGCTAGCTGTTTAGATTTGACACGCACTGTGCGTTGGAAGCAGTGGGCACTCACATGTTTGGCCCACGATTCGGCGGTACCTAGAGAATCGCTGAGCTGGAGGCTGCCTCGATCTGATAATTAAGTTCGAGCTTCGTCAGCGCGCCAACTAGTGGGACATAAATCAGGCGACCTGCTTATCACGAATTGGTTCTTTCTTGACGAATGCGCCGGATTTACCGGCTTCGAGGAACGCCTCGGCATCGACCCTGCCAAAGAGTTCAATCAGTTTCGCGACTAGCCCGGTCCAACCAGTCTGGTGGCTGGCTCCGAGGCCCGCCCCGTTATCTCCGTGGAAGTACTCGTAGAAAAGAACGTAATCCTTCCAGTGAGGATCAGTTTGGAATTTCTCACTGCCGCCGTAAACGGGTCGCCGGCCCGATTGGTCACGCAGAAAGATTTTCTTCAATCGATTGGAAATTTCCTGAGCCACCTCAAACAGGTTCATCAATTTTCCCGAGCCGGTTGGGCACTCGATCTTGAAGTTATCACCGTAGAAGCAATAGAACGATAGCAGGGCGCGGAGAAGCAGCACATTCACTGGCATCCAGACTGGTCCACGCCAGTTGGAGTTCCCACCGAACATGCCCGTGTCAGATTCGGCCGGAAGATAATTGACCCGGTAGTCCTGGCCACCGGTATTGAAAACATAAGGATGGTCAGCATGATATCGCGAGAGCGCGCGGATTCCATACGGGCTCAAGAACTCGTTCTCATCGAGCATGCGCGTAAGAATTCGGCGTAATCGTTCTGGATTCACCAACGCGATGATCCCGCGATCGGCATAGCCTAAATGGCCGGCACCGGTGGGATGGATGCTCTCGCGCAGCTCAGGCATCCGGCGCAAACGATCCCTTAAAACTTCTGCCACCATCGGAACGCGCTCACGTTGCCAAGGCTCAATGACTGTTGTGGCGCAGATTGGCAACAGGCCAACCATGGAGCGCACCTTCAGGCGGGTCGCAGTACCATCTGGAAGACGCAGAACGTCGTAATAAAACCCGTCTTCTTCGTCCCACATCCCACCATCCCCCACTTGATTCATGGCGTGCGCGACTAGAAGAAAATGGTCAGCGAACTTAAGAGCCATGTCTTCAAGGGCGGGATTGTGGGCGGCAAGTTCGACACTGATTTCCAGCATGTTTTGACAGAACAGCGAGACCCACGCAGTGCCATCCGCCTGTTCCAGATGGCCACCGGTGGGCAGTGCTGCGCTGCGATCGAACACACCGATGTTGTCCAGCCCAAGGAAACCACCCTCGAACAGGTTCTTGCCGTAGCGGTCTTTACGGTTTACCCACCAACTGAAGTTCAGCATCAGCTTGGAAAAAGACCGCGCAAGAAAGTCAAGATCACCCTCCCCTTTCAGCGCCTGCTCGGTCCGGTACAGGAAGATCGTGCTAAATGCGTGAACGGGTGGATTCACATCGCTGAAGTTCCACTCATACGCCGGGATCTGCCCCGTCGGGTGTAAATAGGACATCTGCAGCATGAGATCAAGTTGTTCTTTGGCGAAGTCTACGTCAACCGCGGAGAGCGCGATGGAGTGAAAGGCTAAGTCCCACGCCGCGTACCATGGATACTCCCACTTGTCCGGCATCGAGATGACGTGTTCGTTGACCATGTGGAACCAATCGCTGTTGCGCATGGACTTCTGGCCGGGGCGCATCGAATCGACGCCATGTTCCAAAAGCCACTTGTGGAGGTCGAAGGCAAAGTACTGCTTGGACCACAACATCCCGGCCAGTGCCTGCCGCATGACAAGCGCCTCATCTTTGCTGACTCGTTCGGGTGTGATGGCTTGATAAAACTCGTCCGCGTCCTTCTGACGACTCTGCATGATTTCATCAAAGCCTGCGAAAGGATCGCTGACCGTTGTAGGGGCCAGGTCGGTTAGCCGCAGTCGGATCTTTGCTGTTTGGCCTGCGCCGACCGTGATTGAATAATGAGCGGCAGCTTTTGTACCCGTGCCGTGTGGGTTTACGACATCCTTCTTTCCGTTGACTACATAATTGTTGATCCCATCTTTCACAAAAGGACTAGCGTTAGGCGTGCCGAAAATTCGCTCGTTGTTTGTCTCGTTCTCCGTAAACAGCAGCTCGGTATTTCCCTCGCAATACAAATAGCGGTCACCCAGTTGGTCGTGGGAGGCCGCAATGATAGCCGCGTCCTTTTTGCTTCCTGCTTTTTTCAACGATGGTTTGACCGTATCAGGCCACCACGTCCAGGTGTTACGAAACAAGAGAGTGGGTAAGACGTGCAGGGTCGCTGATTCCGGTCCACGGTTCGAAATACTGATCTGAATTAGGATGTCCTCTGCAGACTGCTTCGCGTACTCTACGAACACATCGAAATAGCGATCGCTATCAAAAATACCGGTGTCTAAAAGTTCGTACTCCATGTCGCCGCGATTGCGCCCTTTACTGGTTGTAACCAGGTCGTTATAAGGGAACGCCGCGTGCGGATATTTGTACAGGTACTTCATATAGGAATGGGTTGGCGTGCTATCGAGGTAGAAGTAGTATTCCTTGACGTCTTCACCGTGATTGCTTTCACTGTTCGTCAACCCGAAACAGCGCTCCTTGAGAATGGGATCCTTGCCATTCCAGAGGCTTATGCTGAAGCAAAGGCGCTGCCTATCATCGCTGATTCCTGCAAGACCATCCTCTCCCCAGTGATAGGCGCGGGAGCGTGCCTGGTCATGAGAGAAGTAATCCCAGGCATTTCCATCCTGACTGTAGTCCTCACGGACCGTTCCCCACTGCCGCTCGCTGAGGTAAGGGCCCCACTTCTTCCAATCAGACGTCCCCTGGCGAGCTTGTTGCAGACGGCTTTGCTCTTTTGTCATAGCGCACTCCTTGTTAACCCCTTCCGAGAAGACTTCTTAACTCAATGGGTCGGTGATGCCGAGGTTCACGGCCTTGTGCAACGAAGTCGACTGACGGTTGCTCGCGGCAGCATGAGTATTTTCGATTCCAATCCACAGGAGCCAACGCGACCCCTTAGATCTGGCTAGGTAGAACGCTGAAAAGAGAACCGTTAGGTTTCGTAGTCTTTAATCACGACCAAAGCAAACTGTCGGCGAGCAACGCACACTCGGCGTTTGATGAGTTTGTTCTCAACCGCATGTCGCCGCTGAGAGCGAGGCTAGGCTGGTCGCCGAGGGGGCTGCAACTGTCAGTTCTATCAGGGGCGCATCTACAGAAAGATTTTGGAGAGGCCATCGACGGCGTGGTCGGGCGATAAAAGCATTTCGAAGCGCACTCGGTCGACCGGGTCGCTTCTTGCGCATTCCAATATCGTTCGAAATCACTCCGTTCGCAGCGCGCGAATTGGTTCGAGTCCTGCTGCGCGTCGAGCCGGCAAGACAGTAGCGATGAGAGCTGCAAAGCTCAACAACAAAGTTGTGACCAATAAAATGTCCGGCGCGTAAGGTTTTACCCCGAACAATTGGCGCGTCATCGCACGCCCCGCCAAAACCGTGACTGGAATGCCGATCGCCAACCCGATTCCAATCTGCAGAAATGCTCCGTGCATTACCAGCTTCAGGACATTCAGCCGATCTGCCCCGAGCGCCATTCGAATTCCAATTTCGCTAGTGCGGCGTTCGACGGAGTAGGCGGTTACACCATACAGTCCGACGGACGCCAGTACCAGCGCCAGCAAGCCGAATAACGAGGTCAGTTTTGCAAGCATTTCCTGTTGGGCGAAGTTTCCATCCACCTGAGTGGCGAAACTCATAAAATCGATCACGGCGAGGTCTGCGTTTACTTGCGCAATGGCGCGCCGAACCTGTGCCTCTAAGCCAGGTATGTTCCCTTCAGTCTTTAGAACGATAGCGTTCAGGTCGTGCGAGGACTCCTCGAACACTTTCAATCTCGTGTCGTCAAAGACCATCCACTGATCGGCTGACAAGAAAAACATCGGCCGAACCTTGCTGGTGGGTTCGCGGTATTGCGTATCCTCCGTAACGCCGATGATTTCGAATGCTCCAGCGTACTTGGCTTCCAGATCACCGAAATGCTTTCCGATCGGATCTTCGTCTTTGAAAAACTTTCTTGCAAAAGTCTGATTGACAACTGCCACAAGGCGCGAGGTGGCAGTGTCCCGGTCGGACATCGCGCGTCCCTTCAAAATCTTGGTGCCGATCGTCTCGAAGTAGTCATTGCTGACCCGCACCCATGATGCCGAATTCTCGTTGCTGCCCGGCGGAGGAGGCGCCTGCCCTTGTATGTAAACCTGTTCACTCCAGTTGTCTCCGTCCATTGGACTGTACATCGAAAAACTGACTCGGCTAACACCCGGAATCGCGGCTAGTGAATCGTGCAGCTGCTGGTAAAGAGCAGCGAATTTCCCCGGTGTATATCCAGCCATGCGCGGCTCAATATGTGAAACGAAGCGGTTCGCTGTCTCGAATCCAAAATGCTGATGCTGCATGTTGCGCAAGCTCTGGATCAGAAATCCCGCGGCACACAGCAGAACTAGAGACAATGCTGCCTGGATCACAACCAACGATTTTTGTGCCCAGCCACCACTTTGGAGCGTGGAGCGGTGAGCCCCCCGCAGCGCGTCAGCGGGATCAGACCGCGCTGTCATCCACGCGGGAGCAACTCCAAACAGAATGCCCGTAAGGAGCGAAGCGGTGAAGGTAAAACCCAGAACCGGCAGCGACGGCATTGGACTGATCGCTACCACGTTGTTCTGAAATGCGAGATGCAGTATGAGTCGTGTTCCCCAGAAAGCAAAGGCAACACCGACGATCCCGCCAAGCAGAGCGAGGACCGTGCTCTCCGTCAGCACTTGTATGATTTGCCGCCACCTGGGCGCGCCGAGCGCCGTTCGCACGGAAGTATGCTGCCGGCGGCTTGCCGATCGCACCAACATCAGATTTGCAACATTCGCGCACGCGATCAGCAGAACGAAGGCGGAGATCCACATCAAGAGATGTAACCCCGACTGGTATTCGTCGCGCATCATCTGAACTCCCGCGCCACCGGGCGATAGATGCAACGTTTGTTTCGCCACGAGCGTTCGCTCACCCGCATCAAGTTTGGCAATGGGGCTTAAAAGCCACTGCTTTAACTGCACTTGCAACTGGGCTTCAATGGTTTTCGGGTCGGCGCCCGGTTCCACCCGTCCGATCAGGTCCAGCCAGTCGGAGGTTGGGAAATCGAGTAACGTAGGGTTTTGGCCAATCACTCTCCCCGCTTCCAATGGGATCCAGAACGCGGGAACGCGTTCGAGCCGATCACCATAGAAGCCTGGCGGAGTGATACCAATCACATTGACAGGATTGCCATTGAACGTAAACGTTGCTCCAATCACGGAAGGGTCTGAACCGTACTTCTGTTGCCACGTGGGATAGCTCATCACTGCGACCGGGGCCGCTCCGTTCTGATCATCCTGCGCGGAAAAAACGCGACCGGCGTACGGACCAATGCCAAACATCGAAAAATAATTTCCTGAAACATATTGCGTTGTTTGTGATTCGGCAGGCTGGCGGCTGCCGCTGCGCCGTATGCCCATCAGGCTGCGTCCGGCTTGGAAAGCCGCAAGTTCTGAGAACCCCTTTGTACCGTCACGGAAGGTTTTGTACTTGTCATAGGAGAAAAGCGACCAACTATCCTGCATGCCACCGTTGACACAGCAGTTCTCGTTATCGCCGACGCGATACAGTTCACCGGGCTTGGTCACCGGCAACGACTTCAGCAACACGGCATGAACGAGCGTGAATATCGCCGTGGTCGCGCCGATTCCGAGTGCCAGCGTCAAGACAGCCGTCACTGTGAAACCCGGAGCATGGGCGAATTGTCTCAGCGCGTATCGGACATCTTCCATGACCTGCATAACACCTCCGAAAGTCTGTACGGACGGATCCCGACGATCGTTCAACGGATCGAACAAGAATCGGCAAACATTTTCGACAAAGGGGACGCCCCACCTCAGTCGTGCACTCGTGAGTCCACAACCTGAGTACGAATGAATTTTCGCGAAGTCTCCAGAGTTGGACCTCGGCACAGGCACTTAGTAAGCAGACTGATAAGCTTGCGCTCGAAAATGCGTCGCCGCCTTACGTATCGACTGTCTTGTTAACTTCAGGCAGTGTCCATTACCGAACACTCAAGTCCAGTTCAGGACAGCAAGGGGTCACTGCTTGTGATCGCCAATCCGCACATCCACCTTATTTTGAACGCTCCGGAGAGTTGCGACGTATGGTTGATTGGTTGCGACTCCACATCCGATGGATATCGCTCGTCCAGAGTTTAAAACTCAGAAACGCCGACGCCAGATGATCCTGGGCGCGATCGTGCTCATGGCGGTCGTCGCAGTCACGATTGGCGTCTCGCGCCTCAAGCCCGCAGCTCCGACGGTCGAACGTGGCACGGTGTGGACCGACACGGTCAAGCGTGGCCCGATGGTGCGCCAGGTCCGCGGGATCGGCTCTCTCGTACCAACTCAGGAATCTGTGCGCCAAATCCCGGCCGAGACCGAGGCGACGGTTGTCCGAATTCGCGTGCTGCCGGGCTCGCAAGTAGAAGCCGACACCATTCTGCTGGAGATGATCAACTCGCAAACCGAGCAAGCCGCCGTCGATGCGCAGCTGCAGTTGAAAGCAGCTCAAGCGGAATATCAGAGCCTGCGAGTAAAGCTCGAAAGCGATTTGATGAACCAGAAAGCTGGCGCCGCCACGGTGAACGCGGACCACAATCAGGCACAACGCCAGGCCGAGACCGACAAGGCCTTGTACGAGCTCGGCGTGATATCCGGGCTTGCCTATAAGGGTTCCAAAGGCAAAGCCGACGAACTCACTACCAGGGATGATCTGGAAACACAGAGGCTCACGGCAAACCAAAAGGCTATTGAGTCGCAGATGGCGCAACAGCAAGCCAAGGTCGAACAGATGCGCGTCCTGGCGCAACTGAAACAGAAACAATTGGATGCTCTCAAAGTCCGCGCCGGAATCAAAGGCGTGCTCGTGGATCTTCCACTTCAAGTGGGCCAGCATGTCTTGCCTGGAATCATGCTTGCGAAAGTTGTGGAGCCCGACCATTTGATGGCGACCATAAAGATCGCCGAGACCCAGGCTCGCGATGTGCAGATCGGCCAGCCCGCGTCGGTCGACACACACAATGGGGTTGTCGCAGGTACCGTGATGCGAGTCGATCCCGCAGTACAAAACGGAACTGTGACGGTTGACCTGAAACTCACAGGAGAACTTCCCAAGGGTGCTCGGCCTGACCTCAGCGTTGACGGAACGGTTGATCTGGAAAGATTGGATAACGTTCTTTATGTGGGGCGTCCAGCGTTTGGGCAGGAGAGCAGCACCATCAGTTTGTTCAAACTTTTCCCCGACGGACAGGAAGCCTTGCGCGTTCCAGTCAAGGTTGGACGCGCTTCCGTGAATTCGATCCAGGTCATTGAAGGGCTTCACGAAGGCGACACCGTCATATTGTCTGACATGTCACGTTGGGATAACACCGATCGCATTCGCCTTGACTAGGACTGCCACAGGAGCGAGCAGATGACCGAAGCAGGACAGCCTCTTATCCAGATTCAGGACATGACAAAAGTGTTTTATACCGACGAAATCGAAACTCATGCACTCTCCGGTATTCATCTCTCAATCAATAAAGGAGAGTACGTGGCCATGTCGGGACCTTCGGGCTGCGGCAAATCGACTTTGTTGTCGATCATTGGGCTTCTGGATACGCCGACTGCCGGCCGCTATACCCTGAACGGAAAGACAGTCGAGAATCTTGATTTTGCTGAGCGATCGCGCATTCGGAATCAAGAGATCGGCTTCATCTTTCAAAGCTTCAATTTGATTGGTGATCTGACCGTCTACGAAAACGTCGAGCTGCCACTGACCTACCGTCAAAAAATGCCGACCGCTGACCGCAAAGGGCGCGTCATGGAGGCACTGGAGCGAGTCGGCATGGCGCATCGTGTACGACATTATCCATCGCAACTTTCGGGCGGCCAGCAGCAGCGTGTTGCCGTCGCCCGCGCACTAGGAGGAAAGCCTTCGATCCTGCTCGCCGACGAGCCCACCGGAAACCTCGATTCTCGCAACGGTGAAGCAGTAATGGAACTCTTGCAGAATTTGCATCGCGAGGGAGCGACGATCTGCATGGTGACGCACGATCCGCGCTTCGCCAAGCATGCCCAGCGAGAAGTTCACCTATTCGACGGCAAGGTGGTCGCGGAGGATGAGCTCAAGAAATTGCTGGCGGAAGTGCAGGCATGAATGGTTTGATCCATGACCTGCGATATGCGTTGCGGCAGCTTCGCAAGAGCCCGGGGTTCACTGCGGTTGCGGTGATTACGCTGGCACTCGGAATTGGCGCGAACACGGCTGTGTTCAGCGTGATTGACGCAGTCATGCTGCGCCCTCTTCCCTACTACCAGCCAGAGAGGCTAGTGTCATCGGAATCGGTCAACAGTCGTGCACCTGGGTTTGGTGCATTGTCCTACCCGGATTTTTTTGATTGGCGGAGCCGAAATCACACTCTATCGCACCTGGTGTCCTATCACGATCATACGTTGACTCTGAGCGGCGAGGATCGGCCAGTACAACTGGAAGGCTCCGTCGTGTCATGGGATTTTCTTCCGGCGCTCGGTATCGATCCGTTGCTCGGCCGTGGTTTTACTTCCGACGAAGAGAAGGTCGGCACACGCGTGGTTTTGATCAGCCACTCGCTGTGGGCGTCGCGATTTGCATCGGACAAATCGATCCTCAACCGGCAAATCAAACTCAACGGAAATCTGTATTCCGTCATCGGTGTCATGCCGCAGTCGTTCCGGTTTCCGATTAACGCGCCCAGAAATGATTTTTGGACCACGCTTGCGGTTGATGACGATCCCACCGATCCCGAACCGAACACGGTGAGCCGCGGCTCCCACTTTCTGAGCGTCTTTGGACGGATGAAGCCGGGCGTAACAGTCGAACAAGTCGACCAGGACTTGAAAACGATTGCCGCCAATCTCGCGAAGGAATATCCGAACACCAATACCCGGCACGACACGGCACGCACAAGAACCGCAATCGCAGCCCTGCTTGGTAACACGCGCCCGGCATTGCTGGTCGTCCTCGGCGCGGTCATCGTGGTCTTACTGATCGCCTGCGGGAATATCGCGAATCTAATGCTGGCGCGCATGCGTGAGCGGCAACGTGAAATCGCGATGCGTTCCGCATTAGGCGCGGATCGCAACCGCATCGTCCGACAGTTGCTTGTAGAGAGTCTTGCGCTGAGTGTGATTGGTGGTTTCGCAGGATGCGGACTGGCGTTTCTAGCGACTCCGGGGGTGTTGCGCCTTATCGGCAACAGCGTTCCGCGGGCTACGGACGCCGGAGTTGATCTTCGCGTTTTAGGTTTTTCTGTGCTGCTGTCGCTGGTTGCCGGGCTGATCTTCGGAATTATCCCGGCTATCGCCTCCTCGCGAGCCAACCTGGTTTCCACCCTCAAAGAGGGCGGACGCAGTGAAATCGCAGGACGCGACTGGCTTCGGTCGTCGCTGGTCGTCGCGCAAGTTGCACTCGGCCTGGCTTTGGCCGCGGGCGCTGGTCTTCTCATCAGCAGCTTCACAAATCTTCAGCGGACAGATGAAGGGTTCAATCCTGACAACCTTCTGACCGCATATTTCGAAACTCCGGATTCGCGATATAAAACGACGCGGCCGCAGTTCTATCGCGAATACTTCGACAAGCTGCGCGCCATCCCTGGAGTTCAGTCCGTGAGCGGGACGGTCATTCTTCCCATGACGAACGAAGGCGCCACTCTGACCTTTGAAGATCCGGAACACCCGCTTCCACCGGGACAGTTGTCGGTTGCTGATTTTGCTCCTGTTGCGCCCCAATATTTCGCTACGCTGCAAGTCCCACTGCTCGAAGGACGCGACTTTACAGAGCGCGATGACTCGAAGTCCCCTCAGGTAATGATGGTTAATCGCGCGTTTGCTGAGAAGTACTTCCCGGGACAGAACGTGCTGGGAAAGAAGTTGAAGCCTGGTGCCGGTAATGGAAATCCTGAAGGTCCAGCGTGGCGCGAAATCGTCGGTGTGGTCAGCGACATCCGGCTCACCATGACGCAGCGCGGAGCGCGTCCGGCGATGTATGCACCTGCCAATCAACTGGATACCTGGTGCTGCATGTATTCCGTCGTTCGCTCGACTGTTGATCCCGCCAGTCTTGAGCAATCTATTCGTCAGACCGTCGCGTCCATCGATGGTGAGTTGCCCCTTACGAAGGTTCGGACCATGCCTGAACTCATGGCGACTGGCCTTGCACAACCGCGATTCACGATGGTGTTGCTCGGCACATTCGCAGCCCTCGCGATCACGCTCACCATCGTCGGCCTCTATGGGGTCATGACGTATTCAGTCACGCGGCGCACGCGCGAGATCGGAGTCCGCATGGCGCTAGGAGCTCGTCGCGCCGCGGTATTGAGCATGGTGTTGCGCGACGCGGCCATCTTGCTGGCACTGGGAATTGCTTTCGGGATCGCCGCAGTGTTAGCTACTGCATCCGTTTTACAAAGCATGCTCTACGGTACCGGCTCGCGGAATCCCGTTGTGTTGATGTCGGTCTGCGTTGGGTTGGCATTTGCGGGCCTGTTTGCGGCCTATGTTCCAGCTTTTCGGGCGGCGCGAATTGATCCGATGGTCGCGCTACGTCACGAGTAGGGAGAGCTAATGACAGGACTCTTTCAAGATGTCCTCTACGGCCTGCGCATGATGCGCAAAAGTCCCGGCGTCACCGCGCTGGCCGTGGTGACGCTGGCCCTAGGCATCGGTGCGAACACTGCGATATTCAGCAACGTAAATGCCCTTCTCCTCCGGCCCTTCGCATTCCCCAACCTCGATCGCGTTACAACCGTCTGGGAAACGATCCCCAAGCAGGATGCGAATAGCGTTAAAGCGGCGCCCGCAAACTTCCGTGACTGGAATGAGCAAAACAAGACATTCGATCACCTCGCCGCCGTTCATGGTTGGGATGCAAACCTGACCGGCGAGGGCGTGGCCGAGCGCGTGGAGGGTTATCAGGTCACCGCGGATTTCTTTACCCTGCTCGGTATCGCACCACAACTGGGCCGTCAGATCGGGAGCACGGATTTTGAGCATGGGGTGGGGCAGGTCGTTGTCCTAAGCCACGGATTCTGGCAACAGCATTTAGGAGGCGACCCAAACATTGTGGGTCGAAACCTGCTCCTCAATGGGCGGAAATTCGCCGTCATCGGCGTCGCATCCCCAGACCTTGATTTTCCTGTGGGTGCGGAAACGTGGACACCACTCGATCTCAGTGCCGCGACCGGTACTGATCGAGAAAACCACTACCTGCAAGTGATCGGTCGCGTGAAGACTGGAACGTCAATTGAGCAAGCCCAGGCAGATCTTCAGACGATCGCGGAGCGGCTGGGTAAGCAACTTCCAAATACCAATGCTGGTCATGGAGTCAGAGTAATCGGATTGGTCGAGGACCTGACTTTTGGCACTCGGCAGTTTGTTCTGGTGCTGATGGGCGCAGCAACATTTGTATTGCTGTTGGCCTGCGTCAACGTCGCCAATTTGCAGTTGGCACGCATTTCAAGCCGCCAGAAGGAAATGGCGGTTCGCGTCGGACTCGGGGCAAGCCGGTGGCAGCTCATACGACAGTTGCTCGTGGAAAGTGTATTGCTTGCTCTCGCGGGTGCTGGTGCTGGCGTTCTGCTTGCTAAGTGGGGAATGGACGTTCTCCGTGGCAGCCTACCGCCGTTCATCATGGCGCACGTTGCGGGCCTGAAACATCTCTCGATTGATTCGCGAGTGCTTGGGTTCACCTTGACGATCGCCGTGTTGTCCGGAATTCTGGCAGGTCTCGCTCCAGCATTGCGTTTCTCACGCTCTGAACTGGGCGACATGCTCAAGGAAAATACGCGCTCAGCAAGCGCAAGCGCGGGCGCCGGCCGTCTGCGGAGCCTCTTGGTGGTATCTGAGATTGCTCTGGCTCTAGTACTTTTGGTCGGAGCCGGACTTATGGTCGGAGGTTTTCGCAACCTTCTCACTGTCGAGATGGGCTTCGACCGCACACGCGTGCTTACCTTCCACGTCACTTTGCCCACGGAAAAATATCAAAAGGACGATCACGTCCGCGCCTACTACGATCGTGTCATTCAGGAAGTACAGTCGATACCTGGAATTGAATCTGCGGGGTGCGTGACGAGCTTGCCTTCCGGATGGAGTTGGAACTGGACCGAATACACAGCAGAGGGCCGCCCTCCTGGGTCCGCCAGTGAACGCCCGTCGGCGATTTCTCAAATCGTAACTCCTGACTTCTTCCGCACTCTCCGCGTACCGCTTCTGCATGGCCGTCTCTTTACGGATGCAGACGAAAGCGGTGCCGCTCCTACGGTCGTGATCAGCGAGAGCATGGCTCGCGTGAATTGGCCCGGCCAAGACCCTCTGGGTAAATACATTAAGTTAGGCGCCTTGGATGGAAACGAACCCGAGCGCACAGTCGTCGGCGTGGTGCGCGATGTCCGAACATCAGGATTTGAAGATCAACGGCAACCGACTGCGTACGTGCCTTTCGCTCAGCGACCGCAATGGTCCTCCGCCATTGTTGTGCGCACATCGGCCGACCCTTCGACGCTTGCTTCGGCGGTAGTGGCGCGAGTGCGCAGCATCGATTCGGACGAGCCTCCGTACGATGTCCGCACTCTGGAACAAGTTATCTCAGACAACGTCAGCGGCGTGGAATCTTCCGCCCACATGATGATGGTGTTTGGATTCACCGCGCTGGTTCTGGCGGCAGCAGGAATTTTCGCTGTCATGTCTTACTCGGTGACCCAGCGCACACATGAAATCGGCGTGCGCATGGCTCTTGGAGCGCGACGATTTGATGTACTGAAACTTGTGGTCGGGAAAGCCATTACGCTGGCCGCCATCGGACTCGCTGTCGGAGTTTCGGTTGCACTGCTGTTGAGTCACATGCTATCGAGCATGCTCTTCGGAGTAATTCGAATTGACAGCGTCGTGTTCGCTTTCTTGACGATCATGTTGGCATTCGTGGCGGCGCTGGCCGCTTACATCCCAGCACGCGGTGCCACCAAGGTCGATCCGATGCGGGCTCTGCGCTGCGATTAGAGAGGTATAGCGATGAGTGGACTGTTACAGGATCTACGCTACGCGCTGCGGCAGTTGCGTCGTGCTCCCGGACTTACCGCGGCCGCCGTTATCACACTGGCCTTAGGAATTGGCGCGAACGCCGCAATCTTCTCGCTAGTCGATCAGATTCTGTTGAAGCGCCTGCCCGTGGCAGAGCCCGAACGCCTCGTCATGCTCAGGTATGAAGGTTCGGACACCGGGCACGCGAGTTCGTACGGTGGCGACCCACAGCAATACTTCTCGTATCCGATGTATCGCGACCTTCGCGACCAGAACAGTGTGTTTTCGGGAATGTTTGCCATGTTCCCGGCACAGGTCGGGATTCAGTGGCGCAATGCACCGAGCCTCGCAAACAGCGAATTGGTCAGCGGAAACTACTTCTCCGTGTTGGGCGTTCAACCTGCGTTAGGGCGTCTCTTTATTCCGGAAGACAGCGCCACTCAAGGTGCTTCTCCCTTGGTAGTTCTGAGCTACCGCTATTGGAAGCAGAGACTCGCATCAGACTCGTCGGTAATCAATCAGAGCATTCTTGTTAATGGCAGTCCCTACACCATCATCGGAGTTGCGCAGCCCGGCTTTGACAGCGTGATAGCTGGTACCATGCCGGATTTCTTTGTACCAATCACCATGAAAGCCCAGATGACTCCGTCCTGGGATGACTTGGAAAATCACAGATCACGATGGCTGAACATTGTTGCGCGCCTCAAGCCGGGCTTGACAGCCCAGCAAGCCGAAGCTGGGACCAACCCGCTTTGGAAATCACTTCGCGCCGCAGAACTCGCAAATATTCCTACTAGAAACCAGCGCTTCCGAGAACAGTTTGTTGAGAAGAGTTATGTGACTCTGCTTGATGGCTCGAAGGGTTTTTCTCCTCTTCGCCATATCATGCGCACGCCGCTTCTTATCCTGATGGGGATGGTTGGCCTGCTCACTCTGATGGCGACTGCCAATGTCGGAAGCCTTCTGCTGGTAAGGGCCGCAGGGCGCATTCGAGAGATGTCCGTTCGCTACGCTCTGGGTGCCACATCACCGAGGGTAACGCGTCAATTGCTAGTCGAAGGTTTGGCGCTGGGTTTAACCGGTGGACTGTGTGGCCTTGCGCTCGCGCCTGTCATCGCCGCGGGCCTCATCAGTCTCGTGAATCCATCGGCGACCAATGCGGGAATGACTCCGCTTACTGCCACTCCCGACTCACGGGTTCTGTTGTTCTGCGTTGCAGTTTCCGTAGTGGCTAGCGTCTTGTTTAGCCTCGCACCCATTCTCCAGTTCTATCGTCCAAAGGTAGTCACGGCCCTGAAACAACAAGCGGCAACCGCCGAAGGAGGTCACACCAGATTTCGCCGGCTCACCGTCGGCGTGCAAATCGGTCTCAGCCTTCTGCTGCTGGTCGGAGCCGGCTTGTTCACTCGCACTCTGGCAAACTTGAAGGCGGTCGATGTGGGCTTCGTCACCGAGCACCTCCTCGCCTTCCAACTCAATCCTCAATTGTCAGGTTATGAGCCCGCCGCAATCACACCGTTGTACAAACGCCTCATCGATACAATCAGTTCCCTTCCCGGCGTGGAATCGGTAGGCATGACTGACGACCCCGTTCTCGCCCAATCCAATAACACCTACTCGATCGACATGCCCGGATATCAAAAGCAAGAAGGAGAGCGCCTTAACTACGAGTGGGAACGCGTAACGCCCGGTTATTTTGCAACTCTGCAGCTTCCTCTTCTGGCTGGCCGCGTATTCAACGACTCAGATGGCCCAACAACCGCCAAAGTGGTGGTAGTGAACGAAAGTTTCGTCCGCAAATTCTACGGAACTCCTCAACGCGCAATAGGCCAATCGTTCTCTGAGGGTAAGGCGAAAAACCCGTTTGTTATCGTTGGCGTAGTTAAAGACGCCAAACACTTCGACCTGCACGAACAGGCCAAGCCGATCTTCTATTCGCCAATCTTTCAAGAAGTGGAACCAAACGCTATTGCGGTTTACGTGCGTACACGGCAGACGCCAGACGACGCTGCCAGCATGGTCCGCAGGGCCGTGAGTAACATCGATTCCAAGCTGGTCGTAGATTCGCTGCAATCAATGGCGGCCCAGATCGATGGAACACTCACCGCCGAACGAATGCTCTCTTTTCTGGCGAGCGGCTTTGGGATTGTTGCCATCTTCGTAACCGCTATCGGCCTCTACGGTGTACTGGCCTATTCGATTGCCCAGCGTACCCGAGAGATCGGTATCCGGATGGCACTGGGCGCGACGCAAGGCTCGGTTGTCAAAATGGTTTTGCGAGAGGTACTAACGCTAACCGGGTTTAGCGTGGCCGTGGCTTTACCGCTTTCGATTGCTCTCAGTACGTTCGTGAAAAGCCAGCTCTTCGGCATCTCGGACCGTGATCCCGCGACCTTGTTTCTAGTCACTCTCGCGATTGGGACTGTCGCATTGCTCGCCGCCTGGGCGCCAGCGCATCGGGCCACACGAGTTCAGCCGATCACAGCGCTGCGTTACGAATAGGAGACAGGAACCCATGATCGGACTCTTGCAAGATTTGCGTTACGCGGTTCGTCAATTTCTGAAGACGCCGGGCCTGACTATTTTGGTCATTATCACGATCGCACTCGGAGTAGGTGCAAACACCGCGCTGTTTTCCGTGGTAAATGGTGTGCTCCTGAACCCCTTGCCATATCCGGAGCCCGACCAATTAGTCGCCCTGCGCGAAAGCAAGCCAAACTTTGAATGGGGCACGATTCCTTATCCGACTTTTCGCGATTGGCAAAAAGACAACCACACATTCTCGTCAATAGCCGTGTGGCGCGGCTATGCATTCAGCCTCACCGGCACCGGTGAAGCCGAACAGGTAAACGCTCAGCTTGTTTCCTCGGACTTCTTCCCAATCCTCGGTGTGAAGCCACTTCTCGGAAGAAGTTTCCTTGCCGGTGAAGACGAAATCGGTGCCGCACCCATCGCGGTAATTAGTGAGGGCTTGTGGCGACGCAAGTTCGCTTCCGCGCCTGACATTCTGAGCAAGGGGATCACCCTGGACGGAAACAGCTATTCAATCGTCGGTGTGATACCGGCTGGTCCTCATTTCCCAATGGGCAGCGCCTCCGCCAGACGAGAAGTTTTTGTCCCAATTGGCCAGTGGAAAAACAATCTGCTCACCTCGCGAGGTGCGGGGTTAGGAATCAACGGCATCGGCCGGCTAAAGCCTGGCGTAACAATTGAGCAGGCTCGGGCTGACATGACAAGCGTTAGCAACAACCTCGCAGCGGCCTTTCCCGACACCAACAAAGGAATCAGCGCAAGACTCATTCCATTCAAGCAATGGATGGTAGGTGATATTGGCTCATTGCTGCTGGTACTGCTTGCCAGCGTCGGCTTTGTACTCTTGATTGCTTGCGTCAACGTGGCGAATCTACTGCTCGCACGATCCACCAGCCGGACAAGAGAGTTCGCGGTACGTTCAGCTTTGGGCGCCAGCCAGCGCCGGATGGTCCGGCAGTTATTAACGGAGAGCCTTCTTCTAGCAGTTGCCGGCGGCATGCTCGGGCTCATGCTCGCTGCGTGGGGAACACGAGCAGCCTTGAGTGTCTTGCCAACCGCTCTGCCGCGCACCGAAGAGATTGGTCTCGATATACGAGTGTTGTTCTTCACGCTCGCAATTTCGCTGCTGGCAGGAATTTTGTTTGGCTTGGTGCCTGCTCTCAAAATGTCTCCTTCAAGGCTGCAGGAGACGCTCAAGGAAGGTGGCCGCGGCATGAGCGGCGGCAGACACCGCGTGCAGGGCGCTTTTGTTGTTGCCGAAATGGCCATGGCACTCGTGCTGCTGGCCGGAGCGGGTCTGATGATCCGAAGCTTGACCCGGCTTTGGGGGGTTGATCCCGGCTTCAATTCAAGAAATGTCTTAACGGTAGGTCTGACACTTCCTCAATCCATGATGGCCGCATCTCCGGACGCGATTCGCGCTGCGTTTCGGGAGTTCGACCATAAGATCGCGTCGATTCCGGGCGTGGAAGCCGTCTCGCAGACCTGGGGGTCCGTCCCTATGGCCGGTGACGACGAACAAACATTCTGGTTTGAAGGTCAGCCCAAGCCAGCCAATCCAAATGACAGAAGTTGGGCCATTGACTACATCGTCGAACCGGGCTACCTGAAGGCCATGGAAATCCCGCTGCTCCGCGGACGCTTTTTTACGAATCAGGATAATGAGCATTCGCCGCGCGTCGTCGTCGTGGACGACGTCTTCGCGCGCAAATACTTCCCCAACGAAAACCCGGTCGGCAAACGAATTTTAAGGGACGATGCCAGCCCTGAAGAAATTGTCGGGGTGGTTGGTCACGTCAAGCAGTGGGGCCTCGACGCCGATGACACGGAGAAGCTGCGAGCCCAGATTTACATCCCGTGCATGCAGATGCCGGATGCCTTCATCACCATGCAGGCTTCCGGATCAACCGTGATCATTCGCTCTCGCCAAGCAGGAACAGGTCTACTCGATTCCATTCGCCATGCCAGCCAACAAATCAGCAGCGAGCAAATCATATTCAACCCCCAAACGATGGACCAGATCATCGCCGACTCGTTAGCCGAGCGTCGCTTCTCGATGATTCTTTTCGGAGCTTTTGCAGCGCTGGCGCTGTTGCTGGCCAGTGTCGGAATCTATGGCGTCATTTCCCATGTCGTCGGCCAGCGCACTCATGAAATCGGGATCCGAATGGCCTTAGGTGCACGGCGGCTGGATGTTCTGCGTCTCATCCTCGTCGGGGCTGGGCGAGTTGCTCTTATAGGAGTCGCTCTCGGTCTGGTCTGCGCGCTTAGTTTAACGAGCCTTCTGGCGAACCGGCTGTATGGCGTGAGTCCGCAAGACCCAATCACATTTGTCGCGGTCCCATCGATCCTGATTGCAGTTGCTTTACTCGCCAGTTACCTGCCGGCCCGCCGTGCCACCAAGGTCGATCCGATGACTGCGTTGCGGTACGAGTAGGAGAACAAATGAAGGAACTATTTCTGGACGTTCGATACGGCTGGAGAATGCTGCTGAAAACGCCGGGATTGTCAGGGATCGTAATAGTAATGCTGGCCCTTGGCATCGGCGCGAACAGCGCGGTATTTAGTATTTTCGCGGCCACGTTGTTGCGGCCATTGCCCTATGACAAGCCCAATGAATTGGTGCACCTAAACGGATGGCGTAATCAAGGATCTTTTCAGCAACAACCATTCTCCTTCCCTAACTTCTCTGATATTCGCGATCGCAACCAGGTTTTTTCACAAGTCGGGGCGTACTCGGGCACCGCTGCCAGCCTGTCCGGCAAGGACGGTGCCGAGCAAGTGATTACGCCGGTTGCCAGCGCTGGCTTCTTCGAAACGTTAGGCGTGAAACCAGCTCTGGGGCGTACGTTCCGAATCGGGGATGAGCAGGGGAAAGCCGCCCCGGTGGTGATACTCACCTACGGCGGCTGGCAGCGCTATTTCGGAGGCAGCCAGGACGTTATCGGAAAAACCATGGTGCTGGACGGCACGCTCAACACCGTCGTGGGCGTGCTTCCCAGGAATTTTCAGTTTGGGCCCAGCCAGTCTGGCGACATTTGGCAAGCGCTGCATGTCCAAGGGTGGAAGGCGAGGCGCAATGCATTCTGGCTGAATCCGGTCGCGCGGCTGAAGTCCGGGATGAACTCGCAACAAGCGCAAGCGGGAATCTCCGCGTTAGCACGGGAACTCGAACAGCAGTACCCAGACGACAATGCTGGAATCGGTGTTCAACTCGTCGCCCTTGACGAGCAGATTGTTGGTTCGGCGCGCCCCGTGTTGCGTCTTCTCATGGCCACTGTGGCGTTCGTTCTTCTTATAACTTGCGCCAACGTAGCCGGGCTGTTACTTGCGCGCTCCGTGCAGCGACAAAAAGAAATCTCGATCCGCGTCGCTTTGGGTGCTCGTCGCGCACGAATCCTCCGACAGATGCTGACGGAAAGTATCTTGCTTGCCCTTATCGGGGGAACCGTCGGAACTCTCTTGGCGGTCTGGTTGGTGCCGGCGATTGTGGGCTTGATTCCGCAGGCAGCATTGACCTCTATGCCTACGCTGCAGGATCTTCACGTGAATGCAGGGGTTCTTGCGTTTTCTCTGGCGATCTCATTGTTGACCGGAATTCTCTTTGGCATCATTCCCGCGCTGCAGATTCTCAAGTCCGATCTACGACAAGAATTGCAGGAAGCTGGCCGCAGCTCGGTGGGGGGAGTGCACAACCGTTTTCGCGATGTGCTGGTGGTCTCGGAAGTTGCCTTGGCCGTTGTTCTGCTAGTCGGTGCCGGACTTATGCTGCGAAGTTTGCAGCAGGTCCTCAATCAGGATCCAGGTTTCGATACCACGAACCTTCTTACCCTCTCCCTTGCAGTTCCTGAGAAAGCCTATGCGGATGGTCCGCAACAGCAGGCGTTACAGCGCCGGCTTCTTAAGGATATTCATGCCCTTCCTGGGGTTAGAGACGTGGCTGCGGTCTCTATCGTGCCGCTGTCAGGCAGTGGAAATACTTCGCGCTTCGACCTTGAAGGTCATCCCAAAGCAAGTGGCGGTGAAGAGTACGAGGCGAGCACACCAACTGTAACCACCAACTACTTCGAAGTTATGCGCATTCCCCTTCGCTCGGGCCGGTTCTTCGGCAGCCAGGACGCCGAAAAAACCACTCAAGTCGTGATTGTGAATCAGGCTTTGGTGGACCAGGTATTCCACGGCCACAACCCGATCGGAAAAAGAATTAACTTCACCTACACGAGCGAGCCCAACTTGCGCGAGATTATCGGAGTGGTTGGCAACGAGAATGTTGATCGGTTGGACGCAAGGATGCAGCCGATCGTCTATGACACTTTCGAGCAAGCTCCGAACACATTTTTCAGCCTGGTCGTACGCACCCAGCAGGCTCCAGAAGCGCTCGCCAACACAGTTACGAGAAAAGTAAGGGAGATCGATCCACAAGTGGCGGTATCGAATGTTGCGAGCATGTCACAAATCATTCATGACTCTCCCACCATGGTGCTGCGGGCGTATCCGGCATATCTGTTGGCGGGATTCGCCGGAACGGCACTGGCTCTTGCCGTTCTTGGCATATACGGATTGTTGGCTTATTCGGTGGTACAACGCCAGCGCGAACTAGGCCTCCGTCTCGCCCTCGGGGCAGCGCCGAGCGATTTGCGACAACTGGTTGTGGCCAATGGATTGAAATTGGCGCTTATCGGATCGGCGTTCGGGATCGTCGGTGCGTTCGCGGTGTCACGACTCATCAGCAGCCTGCTGTTTGGAGTCAAATCGACCGATTCCGTGACATTCGTTGGAGTCTGTTTGTTGCTTGTGTTCGCAACGCTGCCAGCCACGTACGTTCCTGCCCTCCGCGCTACTCGGGTCGATCCCATGGAAACATTGCGGTGTGAATGAGCGTGCGACTGGACAGGACGAAGAATTGAGGGCGCAATGATTCAACTTAAGAATGTCGAACGAAGCTACAAAACGGGTGCGGGCCAAACTTGGGTTCTGCGGCGCATCAATCTCGATATCCAGCCGGGTGAATTCATCACTGTAATGGGACCGTCCGGCGCGGGAAAATCCTCATTACTAAACGTTCTCGCTCTGCTCGACGACCAATGGTCCGGCGAGTACTGGTTCCGCGAGCAGGCCGTGCACACAATGAAACGCGGCGGGCGCGCGGACTTGGCGAAAAAGAACATCGGAGTGGTTTTTCAGAGTTATCACTTGCTCGACGATCTCACCGTGCGCGAGAACATCGACCTCCCACTCTCTTACAAAGACATCCCTCGCGGCCAGCGGCAAAGTTTGGTTGCGGACGTTCTCGATCGTTTCCAGATCGTCGCAAAGAAAGATCTTTATCCGAGTCAACTTTCCGGCGGACAGCAACAGTTGGTCGGTATTGCGCGTGCCGTAATTCACAAGCCGGCATTGCTGCTTGCCGATGAGCCAACCGGAAATCTGCATTCCAATCAGGCCAAAGAAATCATGGAACTATTCCGCGGACTAAATCAGGACGGCACGACCATCGTGCAAGTAACGCACTCGGAAAGCAACGCAGCCTACGGAACTCGCACTCTCCAGATGCGCGACGGCTGGCTGGTTGGCGACACCGCGAATCCCTCTCTGGAACCGAGCATCGTGGCGGTGAATCGATGAATCCGCTGCACCCTGCAAGACATCGGAGGTTTCTGTTTCGGGTAGCAACTTTCGTCGTCATGGCCGCTCTGGCGCATGCGCAAGTGCGCACATCCGCCGACTTGGAGATGCCGAAATCTCACAATCCATTCAGCCCCTACATGCCAGATTACGTACCTGAGCCAACACTGAGCAACTCGCCGCGTCTAGAGCGTCTCGTCCGGGATGGCAAGCTGTACCTGACATTGAAAGACGCGATTTATCTTGCGCTCGAAAACAATCTAGATTTGGCGATCGCGCGCTATAACTTGCCAATTGCCGATACTGATCTCTTGCGAACCAAGGGCGGCGGTAGCTTTCGCGGAGTTAACACCGGCGTGGTCCAAGGAACCCCCGGAGGCGGCGTCGGGGGCTATGGCGCAGGAGCGCCCGGGGCGGGTGCAGGCGGTACTTCCAGCGGCGCCGGCGGCGCGGGCGCAGGTGCGGCTGGGCTCGTGCAATCGACTCTGGGTGCCGGAACTCCTGTAGCTTCGTACGACCCCGCGGTCAGTCTAAACATGGGAATCGAACACGCAACCACTCCGCTAGCCAATCTACAAATCTTCGGCATTCCATCGGTGCAGCTGAATACGCCGCAGGTAAATGCCGCCTTCACCCAAGCATTCCCCACGGGCACGTCGATCTCCTTTGAGTTCGACAACAACCGGCAGACCACAAATAGTCCGAATACTACTTTGTCGCCGGTTTTGAATTCTTTTTACCGGTTCAGTATTCGACAAGAGCTTCTCGCAGGATTCGGTTTCGGCCCGAACATGCGCTTCTTGAACATCGCAAAAAACAACAAGAAGATCTCTGACATTGCATTTAAGGACCAGGTGATCGCAACCGTCACACAGATTGAGAACATCTATTGGGACCTGGTCAGCGCCTACCAGCAAGCGCGCGTGAATGAGCAATCCCTGGCTTTTGCCAACCAAACTTTGGAAAACGCCAGAAAACAATTGAAGCTGGAAGCCATCCCTGAGATGGATGTCATGAAAGCTGAGGCGGAGGCTTCTAAGCGCGATCAAGACCTAACTGTCGCTCACACGAATCTTCAACTCCAGGAATCGCTGATGAAAAACGCGCTCACCAAGACTCTGGACGATCCTGCGCTGGAAGAAATGCCGGTAGTTCCGATTGACGAGATGCAGGCAGATACCCAGGCCAGCGAGCCCATTCTCGAACTGATTGACCGCGCCTTGCGAAATAGGCCTGAGTTGCAGGAAACGGACATCGATCTCGTCAACCGACAGATTAGCCGAAAAGCCGCGCGCAATGCCCTGCTGCCCTCGCTGGCACTGGTGGGCTTCTATGGCGGCACGGGTCTCGGCGGAGAATTAAACCCGGTATTCGAAGGCGAAAACTCTTCCAATGTTCCATCTGACTTGCCCGGTACCTGGCGAAACACCTTTAATAATTCATCTCCGGACTATTTCATTGGGCTCAATTTAAATATTCCATTTCGCAACCGCGTGGCTAAGGCTGACCAGTACCGCTCCGAGCTGGAATATCGTCAGGCAAGTCTGCGCAAGGAACAGCTTAAGAAACAGATTCGGATCGAAGTTCGAAATGCTCAGTATGCTTTGGAGCAATCGCGCGCCCGGGTGCAGTCGGCTACCAAAGCCAGAAATCTGGCGGACCGGACCTTCCAAATCACCAAGAAAGAGCAGGATCTCGGCGCCGGCTCCAGCTACCAGACGATGACTGCCCAACGGGACCTTTCCCTTGCCGAGCTGGACCTGGTCAATGCGATGACCACCTACGCCAAATCCAAAGTTGAACTTGATCGCGCAACCGGAGCCACATTGGAACATAATGGAGTGTTGGTGCAGGATGCGATCAGCGGGAAGGTTACCATCACATCTCAATAAACTCATGCCGACTTCGGCCAAGCCGCAAGACCTCCAGTGCCTGATGCCTTCCGATTCCCGCGATAAGCGATCTCCCCGCATTTTGGTGGCGGACGATCAACAGCACATTCTCGAAGCACTGCAACTGCTGCTTCATCCGCACGGCTACCGCGTAGACTTGGTCAAGTCGCCCGCCCAGGTTCGCGATGCGCTTACCAGAGATTTCTACGATACTGCGCTGATCGACTTGAATTACACGCGCGACACTACATCCGGCCAGGAAGGCCTCGATCTTCTCTCAGAAATCGTGAACGCTGACGGGAATCTTCCTATCATAGTAATGACCGCATGGGGCAATGTGGAACTCGCGGTGGAAGCCATGCGCCGCGGGGCTCGCGACTTTATACAAAAGCCGTGGGAAAACGAGCGCTTGCTGGCGATCGTGCGCACGCAAACCGAGTTGCATCGTGCACTTCAGCGTGCGGAACGGCTGGCGGGGGAAAACCGCCTCCTTCAGGCGCAGGGACGCCCCGAATTCATTGCCGCGGCACCGTCCATGCGGCCAGTTCTCGACGCCATCACCCGAGTTGGACCGTCGGACGCAAACGTCCTTATTACCGGAGAGCACGGCAGCGGTAAAGAAGTGGTGGCACAAACGCTCCACGCACTGTCTTCCCGCGCGTCGCGTCCCTTGGTTGCCGTCAATACAGGTGCCCTGTCGGAAGGAGTCTTTGAAAGCGAGATCTTCGGCCATGTAAAGGGAGCGTTCACGGATGCCAGGACGGATCGCATCGGACGCTTTGAACTCGCCGACGGCGGGACGATCTTCCTGGACGAAATTGGAAACGTACCTATCCGTCAGCAGGCGAAGCTATTGCGAGTACTGGAATCGGGCGAGATTGAGCGTCTTGGTTCTTCGCGGTCGCGGCGGGTTGATGTGCGTGTGATCTCAGCCACCAATACCGATCTCCAGGCAGCATGCACAACGGGCCAATTTCGTGAGGACCTACTCTTTCGGCTAAACACAGTCGAGATTCACGTGCCTCCGCTGCGGGAGCGCCGTGAGGATATTCCAACTCTCGCGATCCATTTCCTCAGACGCTACGCGTCGCGCTACCGTCGCGAGATCGCCGGATTCGATTCTTCCGCGCTTCAAATAATGGCGCAGTATCCATGGCCCGGAAATGTCCGCGAACTAGAACATACCTTGGAGCGAGCCGTTCTTATGTGCCGCGGTCGGGAAATTCAACCCGCCGACCTGGGGCTCAACTTGCAGCGGACGTCGGCGCAGAATCTGGAAGAACTAAGTCTCGAGGCGGTCGAGGCCGTTCTTATACGAAAGGCATTAGGTCGTTTTCAGGGCAACGTGAGCCAAGCCGCCGAAGCGCTAGGCCTCAGTCGGGGCGCACTCTACAGGCGCATGGAGAAGTATGGCATCTAGTCCGCAGCCGGCGGCTAAGGTGACGCGGCGGAAAGTTCCTCGAAGACGGGCACTCTACGAACGACGCATCAATTTCTACTCGTTTCTCACCGCTCTGCCTGGGATCATCGTCAGCGGTGTGCTCATCTGGTTACAGCCGTGGACCACCGAATCGAAAATCGCTCTCACCTTTCTGGAGGCTTTGGTCTGGGGAGTGTTTGCTCTCATGCTTCACGAGCAGGTGATCCGGCCTCTGCAAACATTAGCTAATGTGGTGGCGGCGTTGCGCGAGGAGGATTATTCGTTTCGCGCGCGAGGCGCTGCCACGGATGACGCCTTGGGCGAGCTTTCGATGGAAGTCAACGCGCTTGCGGATTTGCTGGCTGACCAGCGAGTGCGAGCAATCGAAGCAACCGCGCTTTTGCGTCGCGTGGTTGAAGAAATCGATGCTCCATTATTCGCGTTTGATCCCGATCAGATCTTGAAACTGATCAACCCCGCGGGAGAGAGACTGCTCCAACAATCCTCGGTTAGGCTACTTGGACGCACCGCCGCCGAAGTGGGTCTCTCAGAGTGCCTGGCAGCCCCCAATGAATCTCTGATTTCCCTGCCCTCAAACAGCTCGAGCGCAAGATGGTTAGTGGCGCAAAGTAAGTTTCGGGAAAAGGGAGTACCCCATACGCTGGTTGTGCTCTCAGACGTGAGCCGTGCGCTTCGAGGTGAAGAGCGCAAGGCGTGGCAACGCCTGATTCGGGTACTAGGGCACGAGCTCAACAATTCTCTAGCTCCAATAAAGTCGATCGCGGGAAGTTTGGGAGGCCGCCTGCGTCAGATGGAACTCGCCCCTGAGGAGCGGCATGATTTTGAGCGCGGTCTGGAAATCATCGAGGCTCGCTCCGCATCGTTGAATCGGTTTCTTCAGGCATATCGTCAGTTGGCACAAATGCCCCCTCCGGTAATGAAGAGAGTCGCCCTCCGCCCCATCCTGGAGCGAGTAGCTTTTCTCGAAACGCGCGTTCCGGTTACGATCGCGCAAGGACCGGATGTCACATTGATGGTCGATCCAGATCAGATCGAGCAAATGCTAATCAATCTCGTTCGCAACGCTGTCGAAGCGGTGCTTGAACAGGCTGCCCTAAAGGGTGCCGAGCCTGGCAGCGGCAGTCTGGACGCATCGCCGGTGACAATCAATTGGAACAATGAAGATCAAAATGTAGTTCTGACCGTCGACGACAATGGTCCCGGACTGCTCAATCCCAGCAACGCCTTTGTTCCTTTCTATACGACTAAAGCGGAGGGAAGCGGCATAGGGTTGGCACTTTCACGACAAATCGTCGAGGCACATGAGGGTTCGATAGAGCTCTCGAACCGGAATGGTCAAGAAGGTTGCCAAGTGCGGGTAACACTCCCGCGCACTTAGCCCACGGATGCACCGCGAGTCCCCGGGCCTCTGCTACTCGCAACGCAGCGCAACCATCGGATCGACCCTGGAGGCGCGACGCGCCGGTGTTACGCATGCCAATACAGAGACGACGCCCAGAAGAATCATTCCAGCCAAGAGGATGGCCGGATCGCGCGTATTTCCCTGTGCCCACTTCGCGATGACGTGGCTGAGTGCCAGCGACAGGACGATACCCGCGGCGATCCCGGTGCCCACGCTTCCCAATGCCGACCTGAATACGAGTCTCAGCAAGTCCTCGCGTCGCGCGCCCAGCGCCATACGAATCCCGAATTCGTTGGTTCGTTGTGCCACTGTGTAGGACACGACGCTATGTAGCCCTACGGCAGCCAGAGCCAAGGCGAGCCAGGCAAAAATGCCGAAAAGCCAGGCCGCGACATGCTCCTGCTGCCACTCGGGTTCATAAGTGAGGCGAGTTTCGAGATCATAAGCGCCACTGATCTGATCCGGGTTAATGGCCCTCAACTGCTCGCGCACGGCATGTTGCAGCGTGAGGGGTGGAACCTCAGAGCGAACCAGAATCTCCGTGCCCTCTCCCATGCTGAATGTATAGGGCACGTAGACCGATGGTCTAGGGGCACTTCGGAGTCCATCATTGCGGGCGTCCCCGACGATGCCCACAATCTGGAACCAGGTAGCTCCGATATTTGGCGGCGACAGCACTGCGGCGGGATTGCCTTCGAGACCTCCCGATCTCAGCGAGTGCCCAATGGCATTCCCATTCGGAAAGTAGCGCTGCGCCAGCGTACGGTTGATTACGGCTACATGTGCGCCTTTGTTATTCTCGGCGTCGCTCCAAATCCGTCCTTGCAGCACGGGAATGCGCAAAGCCGCAAAGTACTCCGGGCTAATCAGGTTGACCGATCCGATCTCAGACCCACTCGAATCAAAAAGCGCCCCTGCACCGGGGGCCATGGGTTTGCCCAGGACTTCAAATCCCATAATCCATCCATTCCGCGGTGGCGTCGCATCGGTGGAAATCGCCGCTGTAATCACTCCCGGTGTCTCCGCCACTTTCTCTCGCAGCTGCTCAAAATAGGCTGCACGCGCCTGCCAAGTGCCGTAGGAGCTTGCGCGTAAAGGAATTCCTATCGCCATCACGTTGTGCGGGTCGTACCCGAGGGGTTGATGGATCAGCTGAGCGAACCCCTTCATCGAGGAGCCCGCAGCTGCGAGTAACAATAATGTCAGCGCCACCTGCGCGGTGATCAGCATGCTATGGGCCTTGCGTCCGCGGACACTGCCGGCTAACCGGCGCGCGCCAGACTGCATGACCTCCCCGATGTGCGTACGTGAAAGTTGCAGCGCTGGCCAAAGCCCGAACAGCACACCCGTTCCGAGCGCGACCGTGACGCTGAAAAACAGAACCGGGAGGTTGATACGAATCACGGCCTCGGAGGCGAACGTAGTTTGAGGCACCAGACGCAGCGTCAGTACCAGAGCGCCGTAAGAAGCTAGAATACCGAGCAACGCGCCAAACACCGCGACAAGGAGCGACTCCGTGAGCAATTGGCGAATGATTCGGAAGCGCCCCGCGCCGACTGCGGTTCTCACAGCCAATTCATGTTGCCGCGCCGTACCCCGTGCCAGCAGCAGAATCGAGACATTTCCACATCCAATCACCAGCAGCAACATCACCGCACCAAAAAGCAAGTACAGTGTCCCGCCCAAGGAGCTAACTACCCAGTCGTTCAGCCCATGCACATGGACCCTGAAGACATCCGGTAAATCAGTATGCCTGGAACTCGCGAACTGTTCCACGAGGGGCTGCAGTGTTGCTTCGGCTTTGGCGCGACTGACGCCGGGCCGCAGAAGCAGATCGACGATAGATGTGCGCCCCGGATCTCGCAACAGCTTCAGCGGGAGATAGACGTCGCCGCCATACCAAGTGAATCGCGGCGCCGCGACGCCTACGATCTCGAAGTTCCTGTGATCAAGTTGCAGAGTGCGACCCACGACATCCGGATTGGACAGGTAGTGTCTCCGCCAAAACCTGTAGGAAAGAACCACAACAGGTCGTGGCTCCTGGCCGTCCATTGCGTCGGACGGCCAAAGTCCGCGACCTAGCAAAGCGGGCACGCCGAGATCTTGGAAATTATTCGAGATGAGGCTCACGGCGTGCACCGTCTCCGGAAGATCTTGCCCGGTCAGCATAAGACCGCTGTTGTCCGAAGCCAGAACGCTTTCGACCACTGGTGATTGCCGCAAGGTTTGAATTTCGGCGCCATTTAGATAGACGGGGTCTCCGGAACCCGCTACGCTGTCGACCGTTAGTCGTACTATTCGATCCGCGGCAGGGTAGGGATAGGGATGCATCAAGACTGCATAAATCACGCTAAACACGGCCGTGGCCGCTCCAATGCCGAGCGCCAGCGAGATTACTGCGGTCAGTGTGAATCCTGGACTATTAACTAGCTGACGTGCGGAATAGCGAAGATCTTGAAGCAAAGTGTGCACGGCTCACTCCAAGCGTTGCGAGAGATGCGGTGATGGTCCTATGGATTGGACGTGATGCCTATTTTAAGCGGCTCTCAATCAATTTAACGATCGATCACTATCCAGGTTGGCGCATGATCGCTGGCGTTTACCTCCCCACGCACCCATCGATCTACTCCACCGTCGACCAGCCGTTCCGACAGATTTGGCGAAAGCAGAAAGTGGTCGAGCCGCATGCCTTTGTCCTTTGGCCACCGTTCGAATTTGTAATCCCAGAATGTCCAAAGCGGCCCATTTGGGTGCAGTTTGCGCATCGCATCGGTCCAGCCTTGAGCAAGCAAACGTGCAAAGGCTTGGCGGCTTTCAGGTTGTATCAAAGCGTTGCCGTCCAAAGATCGCGTCGGGTAAATGTCCTGCGCTGTGGGCACGACGTTGTAGTCGCCGGCTAGGACCACCGGGGCGCCGCTCGCCATGAGTTTGGCAGCGTGGGCAATGAGGCGCTCAAACCAAGCCAACTTGTATTTGAATTTCGGTCCAGGCTGGGGATTCCCGTTGGGAAGGTAAATGGATGCGACCAAAATTCCCTGAACGGCCGCTTCGATGTAACGGGCTTGGTGGTCCTCAAGGTTCCCCGGCATGCTCGCACAGGTCAGTACCGGCGACTGGCCTCGCGCGAGAATGGCCACGCCGTTCCAGGAACGCTCGCCTTGCCAAACTGCTTCATACCCAACGTTTCGAAGGGCCGTCACAGGAAAGGCACCCTGCTCCACCTTCAGCTCTTGGAGACTAACGACGTCCGGCTGCGCTTTCGCTAACCAAGCTAGGAGGTTGGCAAGCCGCTTATTGATGTTGTTAATATTAAAGGTCGCAAATCTCATCAAGGCTTGCTCTGCTCTTCTCTGGGTGCTTTTAAGAGAAGATGCCGAATTCGTTCAAGCATCATTGTAATTAGAAACGAAATGAAAAAGCGGAACTGGGTTGTAAACATCACACCACAAAGTCACGGTGCTAATCTAGACAAACGACTGGACCACGATCGTTTCGGTATCGTCTGAGTTCGGTCGCAAGGAAAGCTGTCAATGCATTTAGTCGTCATTGCTTTGAATCGGCGAACCGAGGGAAACGCTTCTTCTTGGCATGTGCGATAGCGGCCAGTTCGCTGGCGTTCAACGGCAATGACGACTTCATCCAATAAGAGAGGTCGGTTCGTGAGGAGCGCGATCCGTCTATAGGTGAAAGGTCATGGCAATCTCGCTATCAGACGATGTCATCGGTCTAGTTGACGGCCGCAACTTTGCCCACCTTGCAACCATCATGAGCGATGGCTCTCCTCACAGTGCGCCAGTGTGGATCGGTCGCGAGGACAATCATCTCATCGTCTGCACGGACGAGAGCTCCGTAAAGGCCCGCAATACAGCGCGCGACCCGCGGGTTGCCATCTCCATCGTTGATCTCGAAGATCCATACAGCGAAGCGCAATTCCGGGGTCGCGTGGTGGAACGTCGTCGGGATGCCGATTTCAAACTGTTGGATGGTATCTCGCGCAAGTATGTGGGTGAGCCATACCCTGACCACCGCGAACCCGCAGTCGCACTCGTGATTGAAATCGATAAGGCTAGATATTCCAAAGAGCCATTCGAGCATCCGGGAGCGTGATACTTGAGCAAGGCCCCAGGGATAGCGACTGCTCCTGTGCTGGTTGCGTTTTGGCCAATAACTGTGATCGCGACTGCCTACCTCCGTTCAGGTGGCCGATTACGAAAGCCGAACCGTCAAGAGTCGCCTTCGAGCTTTATTTGTTTGTGATTTTTCACACGCCGAGAATCAAACTCTAACATCCAGATTTCTCGCGATAGCGAATGGCAAAGAAGTCCGGCATTCGTCTTCATCGCCGAAACTTCTTGGTTTTAGTCGCCGAACGCTAGGTAGGCTGATTAAGGATGCGATGACGAGAAAAGACCGTTCGCGGAATGCGGTCCATCCTCCACTCGGAAAGCAAATCTAGAACTCCCGGCGCATTCGGCCCATTCGACGCATTAAGCCGTACGTAGCATTGAGCCTTCAGATTGGGGTAACTCACTCAAGTTTTACTCTCGCAGTGGCTCGGGGCGAGCGCCACTGCCTCCGCGATTTCCAATATTTCGGCTGTCCGAGACGTTGATGCATCTTCATGCTTGCTGAGATGCTGGGCAATTTCGATGTTGGGCCCTCCTGCCTACGGCACAAAGAAGGACCTCCTAAGCGATATTAAAGATACACTCTGTTCAATCGCGAATTTTGTATGCGGCCCCGAGAAGCCGACATTTAGCCCTGCTTCGGCGGGAAATTCTTCAGTAGCTTCTCTGTGGCTTTATCCAGATCCTTCTGCCGTTTATCTTCTTTGGCACCCGGATCCAATGTCTTGGTGGCTCTGCCTTGCCAGACAAGTTTTTTCGCCGCCGGATCATACATATCCACGACCAGGGTGCCGGTATTGATAGTGGACTCGGTTGCAGTTCCCATACCGCCGCCCCACCGCAGGCCGCCAGTGCCGTATGCGTTCCATTCCTTAGACTGAGATACCGAGGTCTGGTAGCCGATATGAAGATCGGCGTTGTCGCCGTCGGTTTTGGTCAGGCCCTTGCTCGCCAATTGCTTGTCGACAGATGCCTTGATCTGCGCATCTAGAATCTGGTTCGGATATTCAGCTCCCTCGATCGTGACCCATTTATAGGTGTGATATTTTCCAAAATCTGTTCCAGGCATGGAGTTCGTCGTAACATCTTGTGCCAGTGCCAAACTGCACGCCAACACGGCGAAGAACGTCCCAAGACCGGCTTTCTTCAAGCTACTCTGCATCGATTGCCTCATTGCTTTTCTCCTCCGAGAAAGTTCGAGTTCTTTGTTCCTTCGCAACTGCGAACTGGCCTATTTAGTCACTATTTATGCACGTTTGATTCGACAATGTCTGCTTAGTCCTCGGCCATAGTTGCTTCCGCAGCGGCCTTCTTGTCCTTTGCGGAATCTTGAGGAGCATCTTTGTGCGGAGGCCAACTGTTGTTAACAGCGGGACCAACCAGTAGGGCAAAAATGATCGTTCGTTACAGGTGTGGCGTTGTTCTTTCCTTCAACTGAAACTGATCTCTTGTTTCTCTCGATTGAGCCTCAATTGCCGGGCAGATTGATTGCGCGCGCCGCGACCATAATGATCGTCGCAAGCGAGATCGCGCTTTTGGTGTGCAGTCGCCCAGGAAATCCCCGCAGTCGTTCATATCCCTGAGGTCCCGGCGACGATCATTGGTTAACATCACGGTTTTTCACCAGTTGTCGCAGGCGCTTTGGCGAGCTTCTCGAGTTCTGATTTCTGTTCACTCCGCATGAGCTGGAGTTTCTCCCACTGATCAGACGTAAGTACCGGTTTCATACGTTCATCGGAATTGTGAAGAACTGCGTTGAGCTTCTTGAGCTTGTCCTTTTTCGAAAGAACCGGATTGAGTTGAATCTCCTCCAGATATCCGACTTCTTGTTCAGCAATCGGCTTTAGTTTCGCTTGCTGATCGGGGTTAAGCTGAAGCTTCTGCGTCAGATTCTCCATTTTGGCAGTGAAGTAAGAGCGTCCTCCGGCGGGCAACACAGTGCTATGCGCATCTTGAGCCCGACCCTCTGCCAGAGGCGCCGCCAGGAGCAGAGCCGAGAAGATTAGGGCACATTCGATTTGCCTCATAAGCCTTTCTCCATGACCGAGGGTTTCCCGGTTCTTTCATAGCGACTCGACCATCGAGTCAAGCTTTCCAGAGACTGCCCCATCACTGTCGGGCGAGAGTAGCCCGTCCCCTCCAGTTGGGCAACTGGCACAAGGGACAGTCATGGGCTGTCACATTGACCAGAGAGAGGACGCCGTCGCTGACAGAAATCCACCTGCCTAATCGGGTTTACCGTGTTGTTAAAATTGCTTCGTATATCAAAACCGGCAACGTGGGAAGGAACGGCGTGCGCTTGGTAGGGCGGTTTATCGCAAGGCATTCGAAAACTGTCATCGCACCCGTTCTTGCCACTCGACATTCGCGTCGGCTTTTTGATGGTTGTCGGCAGTCTGTCACTATAGCAAGTAGGCCAGTTGGCGTAATTCGATGCAACGTATCGGCGACGCAGAAACGGAGAGGTCCACAGAGGATACGCTCACTTTTCTTTGCTTTTAGTCGAGAACATTCGCGATTACTCGGTGCCTCACGGGCAAGTACTCCAGGAGGATTATTAAGAATGATGGCTGACGAGGCGTTGGGTCGTCCTTTCGGTCGCCAGCGCGCAAACGCAAGGTGCGTCCCGCGACTGTCGGCATAGCGGTAAAACCTTCCCAAGTTCAGAAATTAGCTGGAACCGCTCCACCTGCCAGTGCTTCAAAAGCCAAAGGCGTGGGTAAGTCAGTCCCTAATATGCCAACAATATGCCAACGGTCAACAGCGCGAATGACGGTGACAGCTTTTGGCTCGAGAAAACCTCTCAGCCTCGACGAAGTTGGGATTGTCAAATATTAGGACATGCGAACTCCAGCTACTTGCAGAAGAAGCCCAAGTCCGCGCTAACTGTTGTTAACAGACATGAGACCAGCTCCGTCCGCTGTGCCGCTACGGAGCGGGCTCCAGAGGTAGTTGCGAGGTTTTCGACACCAAGACAAGTCCACTAATTCTTGACAGGTGGAGGAAACTTCTTGAACATCTTCTCGACTTCGCCGCTCATTTTCTTTTCATCCTTGTCCGGATTATCACTAAGAGTGTCGCTGGCGCTGCCGAGCCAAAGCAACTTCTTCGTCTTGGCGTCTCCAATGTCGACGCTCAACTGGCCAGTTGGAATCTTGTCCACGGTAGTTGTGGACAGGCCGCCGGAAGGCGCCTCGCCCGGCTCACTGCGCAGTCCGTCCCAGCGCCAACCCCACCCTCCTGTATTCAGGGTGTTCAACTCAGTCTCAGATCCCTCTGCTGCGTGGTAGATGACAATCAAATCTGGGTTGCTGGCAACGTCCACTTTTTGAAGTCCCTTTGCGGCAAGCTGCCCATCTACCGCGTCCATAATTCTTTGATCCCAGAGTTGATTCTTCGCTGGCGTGCCTTTCCCCCAGGCGTATGTCTTGTAGTTGGCAAAATTGGCGGTTTTGTCCCAGTCAGCGTTTACTCCAGCCCAGGCGACCACGGCAACCAGCACAAACAAAGACAATCCCAAGGAAAATCGTGTCGGTTTCATTGCTGTGCCTCCAATCACCTTTCACATCTATCAATAGGAATCGAAGACCGAGTCGTCGAGAACTGTCAATACCGACAGCACGGAGTTTGGAGATGCCGCTACTTTAGGCGTACTCGGCTTTGCCTTGCTTGACGGGATAGGGATTTGGTGATCGTCATCTTTTCCAAGAGTCAACTTCCGTACGATCCAGATGCAATCAGCGTAACGCCGCCAACAAGCTCTTTAAAACCACGGTGAGGGGAATCACGGCGAGAATCAGGGGCAACATCGGAACCGCTACGGAAACCGCCAGCGCGATCAGAGCTTTCCTGTCTGCGGGGAAAGGCCTCAGTTGTTCGACTCTTTCATAATCCTGCCCGAAATCACAGAGGGTGCTAATTTCGGGAGCAGAGAGAAATTCGGCGTCATGCCCGGCACCATGATGAATCCATTTCTGGTGAAAGTCCCTGCTTTGAATCTGGCCGAGCACACCGTATTCCAGAATTCCTTGGCGGCGCAATGCAACCAGCCGGGGTACAAAGAATGCAAGGGGTGCAAGCGCGATTATCGCGATGATGATTAGCAGAACAATTGCAGGGAGTTTAAAGCTCATCAGGTTCGCGCCATCGTGTAGCACCTCATGGCGCCAGGTTGCTGCTATGACACACGTGGCGGCGAAAACGACGGGCGCGAAAGCGAGCGGGGTCAGGCCGAGAAATCCGAGTCCCCCGTTCCTGTCCGGATGAGTGGGGATAAGCTTTAAGTTCAACCTTGCTAATTTGAACGTAAAGAGTGTCCAGAGCAGCCATTTCCAAACTCCGAGACCCAAGAGGAACTGGAACATGGTTGTACTCACTAGAACGGCATACCACCCTGCCGGGGTCAATTGGAGATTTGGCCGGACTCCGTGGGCAAGCCATGGCGTAGCGTCCACCAGGCTCTTGTACGAGGTAACGGTGTGAACAATTAAGAGGAGTACAATCGCCAGCTCTGGGAGCATAGAGTCGCGGAGACGTCGCAGCGTGCCGATAATGCCCTCCATGCGCTCCAAGTCCGCGGTCCCTAGGAAACCCGCTTCGGTGATGTGCCCTACCACCATGCGGAAGCGCGATTCGATGAGAAGCTGACCGAATAACAGAACGGGGACGGCAATCAGTATCCGGGAATGAATACGATAGTCCTGCAGCAGCGACACGAGCCCACCGCCATTGAAGAGGACAGTGATCAGGATCAGTGGGAACCAGCCGAGGGCGATCGCAAAAGTAATCCGTCGACCGAGGTTCCATTGATTCGGAAGGATGAGTCTAGTCGCCTGCTGGGCGCGATAGAACGGGCCTCCGCGAATTAGAGAGGGTTCGCCGCTAGCAGACTGACTGTCGGTGTCGCTGTCCATGGTGGTCGAATTCGAGCCATCCTTGATTATCAAAAACAAACGCCGTGCTTCCCTTTCTTTCTAAACTACTTTTGGTTGCGCTGATGCGTCGAACACCACCTGATCCTGCCACCAGAGCCGTTCAAAGAAGCTACGCGCGATGTCGAGGTTGGTTGTTCGCTGCAAGGCTGACATCGTTCTGTCCAGAATGTCTCGGATACGACGTTCCCCGTCAACGGCATCGAACAGCCGCTTTTCCGTTGGACCGATTGGCTGGATTAGATCTGTATAAGTGTGGCTCCGATTGATTAGAACAGCCACGGCCCCAGAGGGCAGTTGATCTTGAGCACAGACGGTGTCTGGCATTCGAATAGGCACATAGTCAAGCCACGCATCACCAGCAAAACTGATCGGTTGCGGCCTGCTGGCACTATCGTTTCGGTACACAATCACGCTATGGCGTACCATCGTGCCCCGAAATAGTTCGACGGCGGCGTACTGCTCTGACAGAGGAAGCCGTGCCATCCGGCTAGCCTGCGGGATGTTTGGGAAGACACCGCAGCGAAGTGTGTAAGGCGCTTGTCGCAGCCAGCGGCCAAATGTAAGTCCTCCCCTCTCGATAAACTCGAACAATTCCGGAACCGAATAGGCGCGGTCCTGCGGGTGAAGTAGAGCATCGGCAAGGGTCGCCTCGTCGAGAAGCTCTGGGGACTGGATCAGCAGATTTTCCAACGGATGTTTGGGAGGTAAGGCGCTCAGCGCTCCGATTAGATCCCTAATTTCCTCATCGGTGGCCTGGATACCGATCCGCTTGCAGAACTCTTGCAGCATGTAGATGCCGGAGCGTCCGTAAGGCGCGTACACCATAAGATGCATCGCTCCGTCTGGTTTAAGCACTCTTCGCAGCGCACTGAGGCCCGCATCAGGATCGGCGAGGTGATGGAGAACCCCGGTGCACACGATCTGATCGAAACTCAATCCCAGATCGTTGACCCGCTCGATGCCAAGCTGATGAATCTGGAGATTTTTCAGGTTGTATTTTCGCTTGAGCTTTTCCGTATGGCGCACGCTCGTGGAACTATGGTCGATGCCGGTAACCTGAGCCGAAGGCCAACGCAACGCATGCTTCGCAGCCTGGGATGTTCCGCAACCTGCAATGAGGATGGATTGGTCTTCTCTATAAGGGCGGGTTGGCCAAAATAGGTGATAGTCCACACGGCGTCGTTGGCGATCCTGCCAACGACGTTGATATTTGTCGAGATTGTCTATCGGCCGGGGATAGGGATAACGGTCGTAGAAGTCCCGCACCTCCTCTGCTACATCAAGCAATGCCAAATCACATTCTCTTAGGCGACTCATTGAAGATTAGTTCCGAATAAACGTCTCCGAGTGTTATTGCGTAAACAAGAAAAAGGGGAGATCTTTCGATCTCCCATCGATCGACCTTTAACTCGCTTTGCCAACCAAAACACCATGCTCCGCCGTACTCGACTCCGCTGGCTTGCTAGGCGTCGTTTGTGTAGCATGATGCAATTGCGCTAACACCTCGTCGAGGTTGAACGAGGCTGCCTTCTGACGCGGCGGATACTTCACGAAGTTCTCGAGCTGGGCCGCTACCAGCGCTTGACATTCATACATCAGAGGGATGTGATCGAAAAACCAATTGTAGAACTGATTAGAGTTGTGTTGGGCGCGCTCGAAGGGATCGCGACGCAGGCTAAATATCAACGGCACCCGCAGCTTCACCAGGGGCTCTCCCCAAACCGCAGTTGAAGTGGCACGCTGCTCTTCAAAAACCAACTTCCAGTCACCTGTCCTGACTGCCATGACGCCGCCATCATCGCTGACGTAAAAGAAGGATTTTCTTGGACTCTCCTTCACTTCGCCAGTCAGATAGGGCAGCATGTTGACCCCGTCTATGTGCACCTTAAAGGTTTTGTCTCCCACCTTGTAGCCGCTTAAGAGTTTCTTGCTAACGTCCGGGTCGCCTGCCGCTGCCAGCAACGTTGGCAGCATGTCCTGATGAGAGACGATACCGTTCAAGACCGAACCGGCCTTGATCTTGCCGGGCCAGCGGATGAACGCGGGCACGCGCCACGCGCCTTCCCAGTTTGTATCTTTCTGGCTACGGAACGGCGTGTTTGCGGCATCGGGCCATGTGTCGTTCTCGGGGCCGTTGTCGGTGGAATACATGACGATGGTGTTGTCAGCGACGCCTAATTCATCGAGCTTGTCGAGCATCTGCCCAATTTGCTCGTCATGGGTAACCATCCGATCGCTGTACTCGTCCTGCCCGCTCTTCCCGCGGTTCTTCTCGGCAACGTGGGTGCGAAAGTGCATAGCTGTCGAGTTGTACCAGAGGAAGAAGGGCTTGTTCGCTTTGACTTGCTTCTCCATCCATCCGGTTGCCGCCGAAGTGATCTCCTCATCGACGGTTTCCATGCGCTTCTTGGTCAGAGGGCCAGTGTCCTTGATTCTCTGTTTGCCCACCCGCCCCCAACGCGGCTGGACAGTCGTATCGTCCTTATCGGTTGCCACGCAGTGGAGCACGCCTCGGGGTCCGAAGTTCTTTCTGAATTCCGGGTCCTTCGGATAGTCGGGCAGTTCAGGTTCTTCCTCCGCGTTCAGGTGATAGAGGTTGCCAAAAAACTCGTCGAATCCGTGTGCGGTCGGCAAGTATTCATTGCGATCACCAAGATGGTTCTTGCCAAACTGACCGGTGGCGTAGCCAAGCGGCTTGAGCAGTTCGGCGATGGTCGGATCTTCCGCCTGAAGGCCGACAGTAGCCCCTGGCAGTCCAACTTTCGTGAGGCCGGTGCGGAGTGGGTTCTGGCCACAGATGAAAGCTGCACGTCCGGCAGTGCAGCTTTGTTGGCCGTAGAAGTCGGTGAATGCAACACCTTCGTTGGCGACGCGATCGATATTCGGCGTTCGGTAGCCCATCATGCCTCGGCTGAAGTAACTGACATTCCACGTACCGATGTCGTCACCCCACAGGATCAAAATGTTGGGTTGCTTTTTGGCCATAGTTGTTCTTTCCTCCTGTTGATTGAATTTGCGTTACCGTTGCCTGACTTGCTTCGGAGCTTGAAAGCAATCCCCAACACCCAATGAACACCGGGTTGCTCGACGCAAAAGCGGGGCTAGCGCAGCAAAACTGGCCGGCGGCAAGGCCGAGGCAGCTGATGTGTCACCTTATTTCGGGTTGGCGGACAGTTTTATCACCGCCGCAGCTGCGGCAAGCTTCGCCTCCTCTTTGTCATCGGTCAGCCCGTAAGCTGCATCTGGCAAGAGGGCAGCGTCGCCACGCCTCGCCAGCGCATCAAAAGCGGCCGCCCGCACCAACCAGTGCTTATCTTTGGTTGCGGCAGCCAATGCCTTCGCGGTGCGCGGGTCAGGGTCATTCGCCAAAATCCTGATCGCCGTTGCTTTTGCTATCGGCTCTTTGGACTGATTCTCATGAATGACCTGATACGCCTGCAAGCCGACACCCCCAAATGGTACGAATCCCATTCCCTGCTCGAATGCCATGGCTTCCATCTGCTTGGGATTTCGCATCAGCTGGTTCAGTTCTTTCTCTTGGCCTCCAATCAGGCTCTCGCCGGACTTGCGTTCCCCAGTAAGCAACGCGTAGTAGACCAAGTATCCCTGGTCGTCCCCAAGCTGGATAAGGGATTTGGCAGAGGCCATCACTACCCCACCTTCGGGGTCGCTCTTTGCTAGCGCAGTCAATTCTGCGATTGCACTCTTGGATTTCATGCTGCCAAGTGACAGAGCTGCCGCAATCCGCACATCCGGTTCCTGATCGTGCAGGCCCTTTGTTGCCATGCTTCCAGCCTTCGCATCGTCGGGTAACAATTGCAGCACTCTCATCGTGATGACTCGCTGATCGGTGCTCTTGTTGTCGGCGCCAGCTTGCAAAATGCTCCAAGCCTGGTCGAGTTGTGGCTGGGCACACAGGGAACTCGTGGCTAGAGACCAAAACGCTCCGATGAAGGCGGCCGATGTCAGCGCCCGATATGTCCATGTAGGACCGTTCAATATGGATGTAGGAGTTACCATCGCGAGCTTCCTTCTGTCTTGTCAGAGAAGCGGACCTTACGATTGTGATGACCTTGCTCGCGTGAAAGCAGATGGTCAACTGTTAGTTAGGACAGTGGCCAACTACAAATTGCCAAGTCGTTCTGACTGCTAGAGCCAACGCGTTTTTCGCGATGGCGGGTACCGCGATCAATCCGAGAGTCAAAGCAAAGAGAATTACGGAACGCCGCGTTGTGAGATGCGCCACCGGTTATTTTGCATAGTCGGCGGCTAGCAGTCTTGACAGTGGCCCGTGTGGCCGTCCGAGTGGATCATCCCTCACCGATGGCGCACATGGGAACCAACGTCATCATCGCTCGGTTGTCGCATATGAGCGATGACCAACTACTCGTCGAGTTGCGAAATGGAGACAGTAACGCCTTAGCAGCTTTGTTCGACCGCTTCCATCACCTGGTTTACAGCATCGCGCTAAAAATTGTCCGCGACCCTGCGGAAGCGGAGGATGTGAGCCAGAATGTATTCTTTGAAATCTTCCGGTCAGCGGCACAATTCGATCCTACAAAGGGCACTTGCAAAGTGTGGCTGCTGCAATACGCCTATCATCGCGCCATCAACCGGAGGCAACAGCTGAATGCTAAGCATTTTTACAATTTGGCCAGCATCGAGGATGCTGAGCGTGCTACGTCGATAAAGCAGCTGAACTTCGGCCGGCTAACACAATGTGAGGTGAAGCAACTGATGCGACAGAGCTTAGCCAAATTGAACTCTGCTCAGAAAAGAGTCATCGAGCTAGCTACTTATCAGGGATTGTCGATGCAGGAGATTTCTGCCCAAACCGGTGAGTCAGTCACCAATGTTAGGCATCACTATTATAGGGGATTAAAGAACCTGCGGTCATTCATTTATGACACCCGAATAACCCTCGGGGGGGTGGACGTGGGGGCCGCCTGACCAGTCGCACCTAGCGCTGGCAGCGCCGATGCCCACGATCTGCTCCACCACCCGCAATCGCTGCGTTGTCAAACAAACCTCTTTTGTTGCTTCCTTTAGATTTTTGCTGAGGCTCACGCTTGAGACTGGATCAAAATCCCGGATCGCTTACGAATCGGTGGGAATTCTTTCGGGGCTGGCACAATTCGATCCTTGCGGAGGCATTGATCGCTAAGACAAGAAAAGAACACTTGCAGCTTTGGCTCTCCTGCACGTTTCCAATGGGCATCGAAGGGCGTGGGCAATGCTGACGAACAGGACTCAAGAAACACGCCACTCAGCGAACGGTGTGCGAACCTTGTTAGAGCTGAACCCGCGGAGATCGTTGCTGCCGAGATAAGGAATACACTGTGACTGTCTGTGCATACCAAAAAGGCTGAACCCTTCTGACTGCTAGCATTTGAAGTAACAACCGTTTGTTGACCACTGCCACAGACTCTCTAGACGATTCTCACCGCGCATGGCGGCTCTGCTACTACACGATGAAGAATCAGGCGTCTTTGGTGGGCTGGACATTGAAGTTTCCTAGAGCCATCCGTGAGGTGGAATCGGCCAAAAGGAGAATCACCATGAAGGGCATGAAGCTTCTTACCGGCTCTCTCGCACTCGTACTGGCAACCGGCGCCTCCGCCTTTGCGCAGGATCCCGGATGGCCGCGCAAACTGCAGAAGCCTGGCGGCACAGTCATTGCCTACCAGCCACAAGTCGATGAGTGGAAAGATCACACCAACATCACATGGCGCCAGGCATTTCAAATGACTCCAACCGGTGCCAAGCAGGTGATTGGTGCCGCTACTTTCACGGGAACGACGAACGTCGACACCGAGAAGCACACGGTCGTCATCTTCGGAATCAAGGCTATCGATACCTACTTTCCGTCACTCGATCAAGCAACATCCGCAAGAATGGATCCGCTCTTCAAGACATTTGTCCCGGAAGTGGTCAACATCTCCCTCGAACGGGTCGTGGCCTACTTGCCCAAGCCCCAATCCGTCCAAACCGTGAACCTGAAGAACGATCCTCCTTCTATTTTCGTGAACTACAGTCCTGCAGTGCTCTTGGCTGTTGATGGCGAGCCGGTGCTCGTGGCAATCAAGGATACAAAACTCAAATTCGTTATCAACACCCAATGGCCATTGTTTTTGGATACAAGCAAATCGCAGTACTACCTGCTGGTCGGTCCGCGTTGGCTCACCGCTGCTGATCTCCATGGTCCTTGGTCTGCCGCGACAAAGCTGCCACAGGATATGGATAGGCTTCCCAACGATCCACAATGGGTCGACTTGAAGAAGGTAATTCCGCTTTCTGCACAATCCACCGCACCCTTGCCAAGAGTTTTTTATAGCTCTGTGCCTGCTGAAGTTATTCTGTTTAATGGAAGGCCGATCTACGCCAAGATTTTGCAGACTCAGCTTCTCTACGCCACTAATACGGATAGTCCGTTCTTTCTCTACACGCCCACAAATGAATACTACTATCTAGCTGCGGGGCGTTGGTTTCGGTCGAAAGACCTTCAGGGGAAATGGACGTTCGCTTCCATGGACTTGCCTGAGGATTTTGCCAAGATTCCGCTGTCCAGCCCGGCCAGCGCCGTATTGTCGTCGGTGCCGGGTACCGAGGAAGCCAAAGACGCAGTGTTGATCGCTCAGATTCCGACTGTTATGGAGATTGATCCCAAGTCTGCCGCAGCGCAGGCTAAGGTGAGCTACAGTGGCGATCCGAAGTTCGCGCCGATCGAAGGAACCTCGCTCTATTACGCAACAAACACCCCCGACAAAGTGATTAAAGTTGCTGATGTGTACTACTTGTGCTTGCAAGGCGTGTGGTTTATGTCCCCAAATTCCCAAGGTCCTTGGACGACCGCGAGTTCCATTCCAAAAGAAGTCTATACGATCCCGCCCAGCTCGCCGGTCTACAACGTGACTTACGTGACGCAAACAACAACATCCAGTGGAAATGTGCAATCCAGTTACACCGCAGGATATATGGGCGCCTTCGTGGTTGGGGTTGCCCTTGGTGCGGTCGTTGCGAATGGCACTGGTTATTACTATCCGCCGTACATATACCATCCTCCGTACGGCTATCCTGTGTATCGACCCTATCCGGTACCATACGGCGGTTCCTATTACAATACCGGGAACGGCTCGTATGGTGCGTATCACACGACTTACGCCCCGTATGGTTCTGCGACTAGAGCCGCGTCTTACAATCCATACACGGGAACCTATAAGCAGGGTGCTTCCGTCTCTACTCCGTACGGGAGTCGGAGCGCGGCACAGGCCTACAACCCTTACACGGGAACGTACGCGGCAACTCGTCAGGGGTCCAGTCCTACCGCGCAGTGGGGGCAATCCTACGTTTCGAACGGAAATAAATCTGCCTACACGCAGCACTACTCGACGGCGCAAGGAGCTGTTGCGTCCGCCCAAGGTTCGCAGGGCGGCAAGGCGGTGGGGGCTTCCACTGCGTATGGCAACACTGCCGTTGGCAAGAGTTCAAGCGGAGATATGTATGCCGGGCACGACGGCAACGTCTACAAGAACACTGGTGAGGGTTGGCAAAAATACGACAATAGTGCCGGCTCCTGGAACACGGTAAATACGCCCGAGAACAAGCAGCTAGCACAACAGCAGGCCCAGCAGCAGAAGCAGACGTATCAACAACAGAATCCCAACAGCCAGGCAAACGCACAGCAGGCTCAGCAGCAAAGGCAATCGTATCAGCAGCAGAACCCCAATAGCCAGGCGCGGTCGTCGACCACCACGTCGACCCAAAGTCTTAATTCAGAAATGCAAAACCGGCAGAGGGGTTCTGCGCAGGCCAGTAACTATCAGCGATCGACCGCGAGCGGCGGTGGTAGAACTCGACACCGCTAGACCTGCGGTTCTATCCTCTGGAAACGCGTTTCGCTGCGGTTCTCACGCAGCGAACATGCGACTCCTTGGAGGGTAGCGGTTACTGGAAGTCCTCCCACTGTCATTATTGATAGTGTCACAGCAAAAACGAAAGGGCGGGAATGTTTGGAGCAAATTCGCGGAGCAATCACAAGGGATCGGCTAGTAGCAGGCCAACCTGAAATCCCGGACTGTAACGTATGCACACGTCGATCCCAGGTGCGCAGGCAATTTAGACAACTACACTTTCATGGCGTTCCACGTTAGAACCTATTGGAGCCCGCTTAAAATGTTTAAAACCCTCCCTAGCTAACACCGGTTAGGGTGCGGCCCTCCGATATCCGGAATTGGTCACATTTACAGAAAGATTCTTTGCCTTGGCAACGAGAGCTTCGGTCGCTGGATATCCTGTCCCGTCTGGCAGGGACGCGAAGCGAACATCCAGGGTCACGCTGTCCTCGGCGTCATCCAGGTACGTGGCAACAGTTAGTCCCATCAGCCGGTTGGTGGCCGGGTCGACTTCCACCGACAACATATCTCCTGGCTTGGCGTAGCCGCTGAAATTCAAGCGTGCCCCCTTCCCTGCACCCGGCATTTCCAGGCTGACTTTGCCCGCCTCCTTCACCGCTTGGATTCTCGCGGGGTCTGGTGGAACATAGGTCTTCACCAGCGCCACCGCCTGCTTCATGTAGTCCGTCAGCTCTTCTTTCTTGTTCTCGGCTACGTGGCCCCTCAGCCCTCGCTTCTTTGCCGGCGGTGGAGGCGCTGACTCCGTCACCTTCTGTAATGAGCCCTCTGCGCCGTAATAGCATCTCTTCTGCTGCCGCGATTTTTCCTCACCTTTGAGGCTTATCACGGTAGTCTCGATCCATTCATACTGCCGAATGTTCTGCTGGTCTTGAGCTGAGGACTGCTTAAGCGCAGCCACGCGCTGTTGCAACTCCGGCGATTGAGCCATCACCATCGCTGGAACCAGTGACATGATGCCGCAGGCGACAACCGCGAAGCGCGGTTTCGAACTGGCCATCGTGAATCTCCTTGCTAAGTGCTAGGTTGGCCTTCAAGTAGAGCGAACTATATCGAGTCGATGTGTTCATCCGTAACTGTTAGAAGTGACAGGCCGTAATTGTCGCCTCTCATCGCAGGTGCGAGCTGAGAATTCCGTGAACACTGGCTAGCTCTCGAGCGGTCCAGCCGCTTGAGCAGATCGAGTAAGAAAGAAAGTACAGCATTATTTTTCATGCGGCTGGTACAAAGACCCGGGCAGAGTTGCACACATATACAAACGCGCCCGCTGAGTCGCGATTGGTATGGGCAACAACGCGTGTTGTGTGTACGTAAAGACAGGACCACAACTTATCGCTGAGATCAGGATTAATTTTCTGGGTTGCTAGGGTCTTGACAAGCCGAGTGTCCGGGCACTTCCTAAGCTTGCGGGCTACTTCGATTGCTGCCTAACGCTGTGATACTTCCCGAAAAAGTGAGTTGCGTGTACTTGAGAAAATATTGTGATGACTTCACACTCAAGGCTGTCTAAAAGCATATTAATGGGAAAACACAAGTGCCAAGTAACTGGTTTTAGTTGATGTCTGACTCGTCATCCGGGGGCATTCGCTTTGCGACAGAAAACAAGCCGAAGGTCCATCAATCCGACCCTTCCATATGCTGTCGCAACCTGCGTGTGTTCTCTACAGAGTTGAGGAAGGCGATTCACAGAATCAGCATAGGGAGCACAGGGCATGGGCCGTAAATGCAAAGGAATGTTTTTCCTCGGGAATGCGATGGCATTTCTGTTCGCTGCCACGATAGCTGTTGCACCCGCCGACGCGCAGCAAGTTACTGGCGAGCGGGGTTCGCCCAGCGCTACTACGACCATTGACGGGAAGCAACTCCCGCCGGCGCCTCCGCAATTCGGCGGCGTAATCAACGAAAGCGCCAAGGATTCCAAGACCTGGTGGCCTCCGCGCGTGGTGCCGCCGAAGGGTGCGCCCAACGTGCTGCTCATCATGACGGATGACCAAGGTTTTGGCGTGGCGGGTACCTTTGGCGGGGTCATCCCGACTCCGGCTCTGGACCGGATCGCCAAGGCGGGATTGCGTTACACACAATTCCATTCCAGCGCTCTGTGTTCGCCGACACGTGCCGCGCTGATCACCGGCCGTAACCACCACTCGGTCGGCTATGGCGTCATCGGCGAATTGTCGACCGGCTACCCCGGCTATAACTCCACAATCGGCCCACAGAATGCAACCGTCGGCGGGATTCTCCAGGAGAACGGGTACGCCACCTCGTGGTTCGGGAAAAACCACAACACACCTGGTTTTCAATACAGCAGCGCAGCCGGCCCATTCGAACAGTGGCCGTCAGGTCTGGGATTTCAATATTTTTATGGGTTCATGGGTGGCGAGACCGATCAGTGGGAACCATATTTGTTTCGCGATCATACGCAAGTCTTTCCGTGGATTGGAAAGCCTGATTACAACCTCACCACCGATCTGGCAGACGAAGCGATTAAGTACATGAGGGAGCTCAATGCCTCCGCACCAGACAAGCCTTTCTTCGTCTATTACGTGCCCGGCGGAAGCCACTCGCCGCACCAGCCGAAAAAGGAATGGATCGACAAGTTCAGAGGCAAGTTCGACATGGGGTGGGAAAAGATGCGTGAGCAGATCTTCGCCAACCAGAAGCGGCTTGGCGTGATTCCAGCGAACACCCAACTGACTCCGTGGCCCGAGGATCTGCCAAAGTGGGACTCGCTCACGGCGGTGCAAAGGAAGCTCTATGCGCGCCAAGCTGAAGTTTTTGCCGCCTACACTGCCTACACCGACGATGAGATTGGTCGTGTTATTCAAGAAGTCGAGACCCTGGGCAAGCTCGACAACACGCTGATTATCTACATTGACGGCGACAACGGGACCAGCCCAGAAGGCACTCTTTCTGGAACCTACAACCAACTAACCGCCTACAACGGTGTCACGAATGTCCCCGAGCCCTTACAGCTAGTGCATTACGAAGCTTGGGGCTCCGAGAAAACTTACCCGCACATGGCAGTGGCCTGGGCCTGGGCGTTTGATACTCCCTTTAAGTGGACAAAGCAGGTAGCGTCACACTTCGGCGGGACACGGCAGGGTATGGCCATTTCGTGGCCAGGCCACATAAAAGATGTGGGCGGGATTCGAACCCAGTTCCATCACGTCATTGATATTGCGCCGACGATTCTCGAAGCCACCGGCATCACGGCGCCCGAGCAGGTCAACGGGATTAAACAGACGCCGATTGAAGGTGTGAGCATGGTCTACACGTTTGACCAGGCAAATGCCAATGCGCCGTCGAAGCACGATACGCAGTACTTCGAGATCGTCGGCAACCGCGCAATCTACCATGATGGTTGGATCGCCGCCACCACGCCGCCCTCTCCGCCTTGGCTTATGGGGACGGGCAAAATGCCACCTCTCGACGAGTACAAGTGGGAGCTTTACAACATCACAGAGGACTATTCGGAAAACAACGACCTCGCTGCGAGCAATCCATCCAAGCTGAAGGAGATGCAAGCGTTATTCTTGACGGAGGCGGCAAAATACCACGTCTTTCCGCTGGATAATTCGACCTTCACGCGCTTGCTCACGCCGCGGCCGAGCGCGGTCGCCGGGAAAACTGTTTTCACCTACACGGGGGAGAACTCCGGCATTCCGGTCGGCAATGCCCCAAGCATTCTGGACCGAGACTACACAATCACCGCCGAGATCATAGTTCCTGATGGTGGTGCGGAGGGAGTGATCGCGACGATGGGCGGACGCTTCGGCGGCTACGCTTTGCTTCTGACTCATAGCTTCAACTGGTGGCTCAAGAGCGGTCTATTCAAGACAATCGGTCTAGCGTTGTTGATTCTGGGATTGCTTCTTGTTTGGTGGGGGAAGAATACGGGCCGATGGAAACTACGATTTGGCTATGCAATGTTGCTGATCGCGGCACTCGGACTGGCCGCCGTGTTCACAACCGACCTGTTTGGAATCGGGAGAGGCAGACCGTTGTTCGTTTACAACTTCCTGGACATGGAACGTTTCCGGTGGCGAGGACTTTCCGGACTGAGCGCAGGAAACCACACTATCGTGTTTGACTTCAAATACGACGGACCCGGCCCGGCCAAGGGTGGTACTGGGGTGCTGACCGTGGATGGCAAAGAGGTGGATCGCAAGAAAATCCCTCACACCATTCCACTGCTCATGTCTATCGACGAGACCTTCGACATCGGGGTTGATACTCGCACGGCAGCAGACTTCACATATGATGTGCCCTTCCGCTTCACTGGAACAATTGGTAAGTTGAGCTATAGGCTCGGGCCGGAACAGATGACCGCAGAAGAGAAAAAAGCCGCTGTCGAAGAGGTTGCGAGAGTCACAGACTAGGAGGACAGACGAACGGTCCGGTAGAGGTCGAAACTAACCCATTGGCCTGAGGGTCGGGTGAGGCTATTTGACCGATTCGTCGAAGCAATCATGACAGCAAGAATGTTAGTGATGGTGTCCTCGGCAATTGAGGCGGCCACCGGACTTGGCTTGATTGCTGATCCCGGCCTTGTAGTTCGGCTACTGTTAGGCACTGATCTCTCTGGCGGCGGCATCGCTGTAAGCCGGGTGGGCGGGGTGGCGCTGCTCGCTTTGGGGCTGGCATGTTGGCCGAGCGTCGATAAAGTCACCGCACAGGCCACGTCCGCACTTTTTACCTACAACTTTCTGGCAGCTATTTATCTCGGTTATCTCGGGGCCGCCGGAGGCTTCGTCAGCTATCTGCTGTGGCCGGTGTGTGTCCTTCACGCGCTGCTAGCGCTCCTGCTGGCGCGCCCAGCCTACGCGAACTTGTCAGCACTCAGGTGCGCTCGGCAAACAAAAAGATAACAACACCGACATGCGCGGGATCAGTCCTGCAGCGTGCCCAGAGCCGGTAAGAACCGCGTACAGCATTCATCGGCAGGCCAGGACTAATAACGAAAGAGCAAGAGGCCTCGCCAGCGCTGGCTGGTATTGAGAATTCAGGCGCCCCGACAGACGAAATTTGTTACTTCGGAGCAACCGTGCGCTCGGTTTGAGTCGCACTAGTAAGTAACGCAGGTGCGTCCCCTTTGCGGCGATTACAAAGTCTGTTTCTGTGGCGATGGCAAGCTTAAAATAGCAAATTAGTCGGAGAAGTCAGTGAAGAAGCACTCCGTGAAGAAACGCACTGCGCGGCAGGAGAGAATATCTCAATGCCTCCTGAAAATTTGTAGACTCATCGTTATCGCCTTGTTGTCAGTGATTGGGATCCGCCCTTCGGCGCTCTATTCACAACGCAGTGGTAGTACAAACGAGGTGATCCCCTCGTCCCCCGTTTCGCTATTCCGGCCTACGATCGCAAATCGCGCTCCCGCTCCCAAACCAGTTCCCGCTGGGATGGTGTGGATCCCTGGCGGCGAATTTTCGATGGGAGCAAACGATCCTCCGGATATGGACCAGGTCGGAATGAAAGCCACAACAGACGCGCGTCCGGTCCATCGTGTCTACGTCGACGGTTTCTTCATGGACAAGACTGATGTCACCAATGCCGAATTCGCAAAGTTCGTCACGGCTGTCGGATACATCACTGTGGCAGAACGCAAGCCGCGCGCACAAGATTTTCCCGGCGCGCCTCCAGAGAATCTCGTCGCAGGCTCGGTCGTCTTCTCACCTCCCAAACATCCCGTCAGGCTTGACGACCATTTTCAGTGGTGGACTTATATTCAGGGCGCTAACTGGCGACATCCTCTTGGGCCAAAAAGCAACATCAAGGGGAAAGAAAATTATCCAGTGGTCCATGTCGCATACGAAGATGCCGAGGCTTATGCGAGATGGGCCGGAAAACGCCTGCCAACCGAGGCTCAGTGGGAGTTTGCGGCGCGAGACGGCGTCGCTGGAAAACCGTTTGTCTGGGGAAATGAATTCAGGCCCAACAGTAAGTGGATGGCCAACACGTATCAGGGCCACTTCCCCAATTCCGACGCGGGCGAAGACGGACACATTGGCATCGCCCCCGTGGCTCAGTATGCACCGAACGGATATGGTTTGTACGACATGACCGGCAATGTCTGGCAATGGACGAGCGATTGGTATCGTCCAGACTACTACCAGCAGTTGGCAGCGGCCGGTTCGGTCGCCCGTAACCCGCAGGGGCCGGACGCTCCCTTCGATCCGGACGAGCCGGCAGAGCCCAAGAGAGTTCATCGCGGAGGCTCGTTCCTGTGCACCGACCAGTACTGTTCCCGCTATATCGTTGGTACGCGCGGTAAGGGTGAGATCAGCACGGGGACAAACCACCTGGGCTTTCGGTGCGTGAAATGAGTCCAGAACGTTGGCGGTTTTTTCCTAGGTCAAGGACCACAAGATCCGTGGATCTGAAAACAACATTTGGCTTATGACCGTGAATGCCGCTGACCTTATCTCGCAATGGGAAAAACCTGACCACCATGAATCCCAAAATATTTCTTTCTTACATTCTGCTGCTGTTCGTTTTGCCTGTTTCCGCTCGTGAAAAGTCCGACGCGCTCGTCATGCGCAATGGCGACCGCCTTACTTGTGAAATCAAAAGCCTCGATTCCGATACGCTTTCCATCAGCCTCGATTACGCTTCCGGCAGTGTCTCTATTAACTGGGCCAAAGTGGACCACATCGAAAGCAAGCAGCTCTTCCTCGTCAAGACCCAGGATGGCCTCGTCTATTCCGGCAGCCTTTCCACCCCAGCCACCCCTGGCGCACGACCCACCAAGATCGAAGTCCTCGACGCTCCCGCAACAAAAGTCGAACTCGACAAGACCGACGTCATCATGATGCAAGAAACCGATCGCGGCTTCTGGAGTCCCTTCAACGGTCAGATCGGCCTCAGCACCATCTACAACAAAGGTAATCAGTCGTTCCAATACAGTACCAACGCCAATGTGAACTATGCCCGTGAGCGCTGGGGGGCCTCTGCCAGCTACAATTCCTCTCTCTCCTTCAATAGTGGCGCTGCCGCTTCCACTCGGAACGAGATCGAGATCGCCGCACGGCGTCTCTTGCGCTGGAACAATTGGTACTACGCAGGCCTCGCTGACTTCCTCCAAAGTTCCGAACAAGGGATCGAGCTTCAGTCCACCTTCGGAGCCGGCATCGGCCGCTACTTTAAGAACACGAACAAGACCATGATCAGCGTCTATAGTGGCTTAGCTTGGGAGAATATTGCCTATCAGCAGCAAGTCTTACCGGCAACCAACCAACAGGTTACTGCGGCTCTGATCGTCGGTGAGATGAGACTTTTCCGCTTCGACAAGACGAACCTCACGCTCACCGCGACTGTTTTGCCAGCACTTTCCGACCCTGGCCGCGTCCATACCAACCTTAACGTCGCTTACTACGTCAAGCTCTGGAGCAATTTTAAGTGGAACGTATCTTTCTACGGTAACTGGGACAATCAGCCTCCTCCAGGCTTCTCCGGCAGCAATTACGGCACTAGTTCCGGCGTTACCTACACATTCGGCAACCACTAGATGCAACCGTCATCGCACGAGCCCCTTACTGCAGCTGACGCAGCACATGATGACCGAGGACATATACCCCTGGGTTGTTTTCATACAGAAGTAGCGAGCGTTGCACGGCTTTCACTTGCGCAAGGGCGGCCCAAGCCAATGACAAAAAGCGCGCTGTAAGGGAAATCACCAATGTCCGTTTAGGATTGCAATTCAATTTTCGCTACATGAATGAGTTCCATGCCACAAACCGATTTCGTGGTAACTCCTACAGCCTGAATCTCGGCTACACGATCAAAAAACCAAAGCCAGCGACTCCAGCATCCCCTTAGGGATTCGGAGAGTTATTGCGCTGATCGTAGCGGCTGACGGCATCGAAACAGCTGAACCCGATTAGAAGTCCCCGCACGGTCAGCGTGGCGCCAAGGCCGCGGCCAGTATTGTCGCGCAGAAGAGTTGACCGATCCCATTTCTCAGAGCACATATTTTTTGTCTGGGCTGGTACAAAAGCCGCGTCAGAATTGCACACCTATTGAGAGGCTCTTCTGATTCGTAGTCGCGAAAATCAAGACGAGCCTGATTGGCGACAAAATACTTACGGTGTGCGCGGGGTGTAGATCTGAAAATTAAACAGTTTAGTCTTGAGATGACCATCAGAAAGCAGTCGTGTCTGCGTGAGAAAGATTGCGAAGCGTAGAGTCGATGGTTGCCGGACAGGGTATTCATTCTCAGTCAGATTCCTTTGAGCCAGGAGCGGGAATCACCTGAGGGCCGGCTCCTGGTGTTGCCGCGACAACTTGGATATCTCTACAGGATTACGACAATGAACACTCGTGCCAGCACATGATCGCTGCCACCACTTTCGTCTTTAGTGCGTTGCTCCAGGAACCGCCCGAATAAGTCATCGAGATTGCCGCTTGACGCTGGTCTCGACGAAATTCACGATCAGCTGAAGTTTGAAAACATTGCAACTCACCCTCATCAGGTTGCACACCGCGAGACCATCTAACGAAAGGAAAAGGATATGACTACAGCCACTACAGAGACTAAAGCTGCAATTGAGCCAGGTCTCAAGGGCACCCTCTCAGCGCAGGAGTACGCGACGAAGGCGCTTCCCTCATGGGGAGAGACTTATAACCAAGCAATCGCTGCCTATAAAGACATGGACTACGTGTCCATCGTCTTCGCTACCGACGCCAACAAGGCGTCCGCGCTGATCCCGAAGGAACTACAACTTCTGACGATCCCCGGGATGCCCGGGCAGTCCGCGGCGAACCTGGTATTCGCCAAGTACCGTGAGTGCGATCTTGGGCCGTATATGGAAGTGATCATTTCCATCCCGGTGTTGCACAAAGGCCATGTCTACGCGTACGTACCCGCCATCTACGTGGACAACGACGCAGCACTGCTTGCCGGGCGCGAGTTGGGCGGCTACCCCAAGAAGATGGCTCATATTACGATGCGCAACTATGGCAATCTGTTCCTAGCTCACATGTCCCGTGGCTCAATACAAAAGAAGACCGCCGATCCCAACTTCAGCGATCTCGCTTCGTGCAGCGTCACCAAGGGCGACAAGCTGTTCTCGGTGCCGCTTCCAGCAGACAACACGATTCAACTGCCATCCCCGTACAACGCGCTCCTTCCACTGCCAACGCCGACGGGCAAGCCACAAGACTACGTGCTGCCGACGATGGCGCTGCGGCGCTTGCCAGGTGTGGGGCGTGGGCCAAACGGCTTCACGGGAGCTGAAGTTCTCCAGCTCATAACCACTCCTTGGCACGTCACGAAAGCCGAGTTCTACGTCGGCGCCGCGGCTGGAATGGAAATCTACCCGTCGAAGGAGGACCCGATCGGCCAGCTCCTGCCTTGCAACGCGGTGCTCGGTGCGTACATCTTCCGGGGTGATATGTATACGAAAGCCGAAGAGTGGGTGGTGGCCGAGGATCTGAAGAAAAACAACGCGAGTGTCCGTGAAGCTGCGTAGCAGCCTGCCGCGCAGTCCCAAGTTCCCGCTGGATATCCCAGCGGGAAATTTATAGGGCTTGCGTCTCGAGCAAATCGATAACTTGGGACCGTGTCATATCCGCAGCGGGGATCAGTATTTTCCCTCCCGCCCGGATCATGTCAATCGCTGACAAGAAGGCAGAGGTGGTTTGCGGTTCAGCGGTTCCGCGGTGTGGTCGAAGACAGTTTCATTGTTAACTGACGCAGGAGATTCGTACTGATAGCACATGAAGAGCGTCACAAGACGCACGCACCCTTATTGTTGGGAGTGGCTGCCACCGCTGGGGCTGCGGGCGCCGCACCCTCTCCGGAGCAGTAAGCCCGCGACGGTACAGCGGACAATTCCAGGCTTTTTGCTGATTTTCCTGATCTTGTGCACTCCGATTCTCTCAGCACAAGCGCAGCCAGACGCCACCCCGCAGAAGCCGACCTCAGGCCTCATTGACTATCTCCTGAACTACCTCAACATGGCCGGCACTAAGAGATCGAGCGAATTTGTGCCGCTGACTCAGGCCGAACGAACCCGCATCTACTTTAAGACCATGATAAACCCGATAGGTTTCGCGAAGGCAGGGTTCTCCGCCGGCATTGACCAAGCAAAAGACAAACCCGGTGAGTGGGAGCAGGGAGCATCAGGCTATGGGAAGCGGTATGCCAACATCTTGGGACAGTATTCTATCCAACGCACGGTGACTTATGGGCTTGGAAGTATGCTGCACGAAGATAACCGCTATTTCAACTCTGGGAGACAAGGTATCTGGCCTCGAACGGGATATGCGCTTGCCAGTGGCGTTCTGGCGCGCCACGATAATGGACGCCGTCGCTTCTCCATCTCCCAAGTGGGCGGGGTGGCGGCGGGGGCGTTCTTAGCCCGGGCATGGCTTCCCCCAAGTGAGAGTTCCGTCGGCGCTGGCGCCGCCAGCTTTGCCATCACCATGGGCAGCAATGCTGCGTTCAGCATCGTGAAGGAATTCCTTCCGGATCTTGGCCGCGCCCTAGCAAAGAAGCACAAGAACCCGGCAAGTAGCCACAGGTGACATGATCCTAGGCCTCAGCGGATTCAGCTAAATTCTGGCTGACTCCACTTGTCACGCACTCAATTTCAATTGGGCTCGGATCACTTCGCGCCGTTGACCGATTTGTCTCATCTCTGCTAACCAGATTGGAGATGTACCAGCGTGGCTTCGCTACTTTACTACTCTTGCGGCCTAACTAATGCAGTGTTGCGTACTCACTTTGGGCTTGTTGAAGGATTGGAATTTGAGGGTCGGCTTCACTCCAGAGCCTGAAGAAGGACTGATAAGCTGTCCGGGCCTTCGCCGTGTTTCCTTGCATGACATAAGCGCGAGCGAGACCAAGATGAGCCAGTGACGCGATAGGTTCGTTAATCACGATCCCGCGGTAATCGATGATTTTCTGGAATTCAGCTTCAGCCTCGGATCCTCTTTGCGCGGCTCGATATGCTTCTCCGCGCACGTAGATAGGATAGAGGGCGGGCATGAATCCCGCATCGCCTGGCTGACCTAACTCAAACGGACTAGAGATTCGTAACGCATCAATCGCTTTTGTGGGCTCATTGTGGCCCAGGATAATTCGGCCAGCGATTGCAGGCAGGTAGTTGAACTTCACGATTGTGTCTTGTGAAAAACGGTCTGCCAATTCCGTGGCAAGCTTCTGCGACTGTGCCTCCTTTCCAGAGAGGGCCAAAGCTAGCGCGGCAGCAAACGTCACATCTCGCGAAGTCGAAAGCGTCCGTCCTGCTTCGACTCGTTGTAACGCATCAGTGAAATTACCGAAGAGGCTTTCGCGAATTGACGCGGCAGCCTCGTAACACGCTGCCGTCTCTTTCGCTCCTACACGCATCGCGGACGCCACCGCCTGGCGGGTAAACTCACGAGCGTTTTTCAGCTGACCCGAGTGCGCCGCGGTATCAGCTTCGACAGCCAGAAAAATGTCCTCCACTCCTGGCTTTCCTGCGGCCCAAGTAATCTGTTCCGCCATACCAGACCTATCGCCCCGAAGAAACGCGAGTTGGTACAGATAGAGACGGAGAAATGGAGTATCCAAGTTCTTCGCCAATGCTTCTCTCGACACGGTTTCCGCGTCTTCAAGGCGATTGACCCGAATATAGTTCTGGACGAGGTTGGCGTAGCGCAACCCGCTCTCGGGGTGGAGGAGAAGCGCCTCCTGTGCTTGTGAGAGTCCCTTGTCATACTGACCAATAAAGCCATACAGAAGCCCAAGATTTCCGACGGGGCGGTCTTCCCGAGGGTAGATCTGTGCCCACAGTTCATACACTTGTCGCGACCTGTCCAAGTCGCCAACCACAAGATCGAGGTAGTATGAATCGATGTAGAACTTTTCTCTCTCGCTCACACGATCGCGAAGCTTATAAGCCTGCCCGATCATCTCCGCACCGCGCTCTCTTTCGCCCAGATTCTGATAACTTGTCCCAAGTAATGCATACGCCATAGCAAACTTGGGGTCGAGTTGAATGGCCCGTTCGAACAAAGGGATGGCCGCTTCATCTCCTTTTACATCTTTGGCTTTGGATCCGAGGCTGTAGGCTTGAAGTGCCTCGAGCGATTGCGTGGTAGCTTGCTCCAGCGGTGTGTCGTATTTCTGAACAGTGCCGAGCGATTCACCAAGCTTGCTACGGAGTGAACTTACTGCCGTTCCCAATGCAGCGAGCACCCGCCCCTTGTCCTCGGACGTGCGCTGTTCCATGCCTAGGATGTCTCCCGTTCGACAATTCATGGCCTTGAGGGCGAGAACATACTGGCTCCCCAGCGCCGTGATCGATCCTTGCACCACCGCGGTGCCTGCTGCTCTCAGGCAGAGTTCTCGAGCTATCCCAGGTGTAACCCTCGCATCGGGCGAGTTTCCCATCAATCCCAAAGCTTGCCTGATGCGTTGTTCGGAAACGACACTCAGGAATGGCGATTGCTCAAGCTGTACCAAGAGTCCCTGTTTGAGCGTGTCGTCGAAGACCGGATCACCTGTCTTATTGTCGAAATCGGAAACAACAATACTGTCCCTCTCGGTCAGGCGCCCAGTCTCCAGCTGCGGCCGAGAGTACAAGAATCCTGCAATCGCAGCAGCGACAGCAAAAACTGCGGCAGCTGGAAGTAGCACCGTCCAGCGTTTGACGCCTAATTTGGGCTCGGGAACATCGATAGCGGCTGCAGAGACTGGCCTGGACATCCGCGGCTGGGGGGCTGCGATTAAAGGAGCGGTGTCTTCGTCCGCCGGTGTACCAGCTGCGATTCGCCCCGAATCTGTGGTCCGCTTCAAGCGCATCAGCTCGGAACGCATCTCACGCGCGCTCTGGTAGCGGAGTTCACGGTCCTTTTCTAGCGCGTGCCCGATGATACGTTCCAGTTCAACTGGGAGATCGGGATTCAGACGTGCTGGAGCCACCGGAACGCGGTTAAGAATCGCCTCGAATGTCGTTGCCGTGCTATCACCGCGGAAGGGCAATTTCCCGGTGGCCATTTCGTATAGCACTGCACCGAAGGAAAACAAATCCGTACGAGCATCCAGACTCTTCGCTCGTGCCTGCTCAGGGGACATATACGCGACGGTCCCCAATGCCGTGCCCGGACTGGTTAGCAGTTCATCCAACGAACCACTCTGAGTGGGAGTTGCCGCGATTTCGCTGGCGGTACTCATGGAAGGCATCAGCTTGGCGAGTCCGAAATCCAAAACCTTGGCATGGCCCCGCCTGGTTACGAAAATGTTCGCCGGTTTTACGTCTCGATGAACAATGCCTTCAACATGGGCAGCGTCGAGCGCGTCTGCAATCTCGATGGCCAGATTAAGGAGGTGATCAGTTTCCAACGGGCCGCCGCTGACGGTGTGCTTCAGCGTCATGCCATCCAGGTATTCCATTGCGATAAAGCGTGTCCCGTCTTGCTCCCCTATTTCATATATCGTGCAGATGTTGGGGTGGTTCAGAGCCGAAGCAGCGCGGGCTTCGCGACGGAAACGTTCCAATGCGTGTGGATCCTGCGCAACATCATCGGGAAGGAACTTGAGTGCGACAAATCGCCCTAACGAAATATCTTCAGCCTTGTAGACCACACCCATCCCGCCGCCACCCAATTTCTCGACGATTCGGTAGTGCGAGATAGCATCCATGGTAGTGAAATCTTCAGACTCACCGAATACGAGGCCGTGGGTCTCAGGTTTGCTGATTCTGTTGTGCTTCTACTACCAAAGCGCAGCAGAGGATGAAACTCGCACCTCCTAAGACAGTCGGTGTGACCTCCACCTTAATTTCTTTCCCTGTTTACGAAATCAAGTAACGGTGCGTTTGCATTGGTTGCTCGTGAATCTCAGCCACCGTCCTTGCAACCCCAACGCGGGGTGTGGGGAATGATCGCCGCTCACCAACAGGCATTGCGATGGAGTCGGCCTGCCCGCGATTTTGTAGCCTGATATTAAGCGCAATCGATTCTTGAAAAGTACCCTAGAGAGCTGACAATGGGGCTGGCAACTGTCGGAAATGACAGTCCTTGCGTTCCGTCTGAGTGTCCGAGCAACGCGATATTTGTGGAAAGCGACTGTGCGTTTCTTGATTCCCAAGACGCTTGCTGCCTTCATCGTCGATCCCGAGGCGACTAGGTAGACCAACTCGCGCTGCCGCTAAGTGAGGATTTCGTAATGAGGTGCCACATTTTCAGCTGGCATGGCAAGTGAGTTTTCGTCCTGTGGAGTCGGAGAGTGAACTGATAAAAGTACTAGTCGGGCAGCGGCGTTTGTCGCCACTCCTCGCGGCCACTTGGCCTCGGCAAGTGTCTCTGGCGCGATGGGAATAATATCGCAAGCCAAGCGAAAATCGAGACGTTTGTCCTGTGTCAACTTGTCATTCAGAGCCCGGAACTAAAACCGGAGGCTTCTTAGTCCAGGCATAATCCTTCTCAGCCAAACTGTAACCCAAATCGTAGAGGGCACGCATGTAAACGGTATCGAAGTCTCGCGCGTGGGGGGTTTTGAAAGTCGGCGGAATATAAGCAAGATTGAAATCGATGCCATCTCTCTGGGTGACACTATAAATACGGTATAGATCGCCGATGCCTTGATACTGGATCAATGTGGTGACAGCCTGGAGGGCAATCGGTAATGTCCTGCGTTCTACCTGTGCCCATTCCGGATCGAGCCGGGCATTCCGCAGAATGTAGAGTTTCCTTTCCCGATCTATTCCAACTGTTGCCGCCACTTCCCTAAGCCGTACCGCTGCTGGATATAAGAAAACCTGAGTGGCGGTATTTCCGTCAACATGCATCTCCTGGTACTTCTTACCGTCGACCTCAACATCGAGCATCACCGGGGGAAAAGTGGCAGGAATAGCAGATGAGGCGATCAGAAGCGATTGGATCAACGCCAAAGCCTTAGGATGGCGGCTGGCGGCAATTTTGGTAATGTTCCATATGACTGGCCGACGTGAATCAAGGTTTACGGTACCTACAAGAAGCATGCGTCCCTTCGTATCCTCAGCAGCGATTGCATCAAACACGTCCTGGTCTATGTATTTTTGGACCAATTTCTTCAGGGGTGTATTGTCGGCCATGGCATCATTTGTCATGAGCGCAAGCGTGGAACGTTTCTTGGCAATATCTTTAAAAGAAATGCTCGTGTAAAGCTGCTTCAGTTTCTCGTCATATGCCGGTCCCAGAAAAGCGAATGGCGCAATAAGGGCTCCCGTACTTATGCCCGTTACCATTTTGAATTGCGGTCTCGTTCCTGCTTTGGTCCACCCATTGAGAAATCCGGCAGCAAAGGCGCCGTTATCGCCCCCTCCAGAAATTGCGAGGATCGCGATTGTCGGAAGGGAAATCGTGTGACCTTGCTTGGCAAGGTAGGCTTTTTCTAGTTCCACGGAGGTCAGGTAATCATCTATGAACAACTGGATGTGGGCGGGGTCTCGGGGAAAATACCGTATTCCAGTATTCATCCCCGGTACATGTGCTTTTGTTTGGAGCGCATCAGGCACGGCTGCAAGACGCTTCCGTGCCGCGCATCCCTGCAAAATAACCAGGGTTAATATGAATATTAAGTACCGGCCGGTGCGTCCCGACTGTGCACATGACAACGTGTCAGTATGATCTTTGGCAGTGATTGGATCCACAATACCTCCTGCGCATTTGCTTGCACCTATGCAAAAAGATCCGGGTAGTTGGAGACGTCCAGCGTCGCCATACGTGTGTATTGGCCGAAGCCCGTGATGCTCGACGGGAGTTGGGGCGCCACCACCGGTAAGAATGGTCAACTGAAGGCTACCTTCTACATGTCATTGCACCCGGCTCGCGAGCGCTATCGAGACACGGCAACCTGCAAGTGGGGTTCACTCTGAAAAGTGGCCACCCGCACTGGGTCCAATCGTCCAGTGAGCAACCATGACCATTCATTGAAGCAGACGGCTTCAACGTCGACATACTGGCAAGACTTACAGTCTTGGGAGGAACGACTGTCTTAAGCTTGCGGGAAAGTTAAGAACCAGTAAGTGCTGATGACCAGGTTTATCCCCGTAACCGCCACTACAGCGACTCTCGGGCCAAAGAGCTGGAATCGTTGGCTAAGCGCCGTCAGCAATAGCACTGTTGCTAGGAAGACCGCAATCTTCACGTACATATCGCCGGTTTCCCTCGCATCGACGCCATTCTCGAAGTAGCTTGTAGCTTGCCCGGCGAGAGCTGCAGATTCTTGGCCGTTTGCGTTTTACTCTGTCATGAAGGAGGGGCCGGGTGGAACTGAAGAATTGTTAAACGGATCAAGTTTCTGCCATGCCACGAAAGCCGTGACATATTCAGGCCGGAATCGGCGCTGGTAGTATGCCGCGAGCTTTTCATTGCCGGCTACTCTTGCGGCAACCCAGCCGTTGAACGTTGTGATGTCGAAAAGTCGATCCTGGCCCGCCAGCGTTGACTTTTCTTGTGCCAAAACTGTGGTTCGCACCGCAAGGTTGTACTGTTTCGCTAGACCGCATCCCATTTCGATGCCTGGTAGCCACTCCACGCGGTAGCGCCCGCAACGGTCGCAAGCACAACCGCCTCTATGATCTCGACCCATTGCGTCCTGCGATCTGTGGGCGATCCGTGCTGGTGGCCGTGCTCATGAATTTTGTGAGCGAGTTCGACATTCGAAGTTGCCTCAGTCATGCGTGCGCCTCTTTACACTTGGAACATGGACTGCAACTGCGAACGTCGTGAGACCATTTGCCGCCTTAACTCCCACTATTCTCGCGAGAGCTACTTCTTGCTTCGATCAAGCACATCCACCAGTTTCCAGGGATTTTGATAGTCTTCAATCCCCAGTTCCTTCGTCTTTTTGTCAATGTCGAATTGGCAAGCAGGGATCAGCGTGCCAGTGCTCTTGTTTTTCTCTGGTTTTAGGTCTAGTTCGACGGCAGAGAGGTTGTAATCGCTTGAACGACTGTCCGACCAAGCCTCGCCGAATCTGATCGGGCGGTCAGTCAAGATGCGAAGCTTGACACCGTCTGCCGCAGGAAGTTTGCGCACGAAGCTGATGTCATACCCTAGTGTGCCCGTGACCTCGATGTGTCCCTTCGCCTTCATTTTGTTCAGAGCGTTGAACAAGCCCTCCGAGCCTTTCTTATTAAATGCCTCGACGAGGGTTTGCCTTTCTTCAGGAGTCGAAAACTCCTCGATATGGATGGTCACATTGAAGGTCTGCCCGAGCTGGGTTCCCTGGCCCATCGCCTGCGCCTGATATTCCTCATGTAGTGGCTGATCCTGCGCGGCGGCCCGAAGACTCAGCAGCGAGAAGAAGCCCAAGGCGATAACTGTAATCACCGTTAACCTGAGATCGATCTTCGTAGTATTGGACATTTCTTCCTCCCTCATGGATTTAAGCGTCCTTGATCGCGGGTCCTGACGATAGCTGTGTCGGAGGTCTGTGTACCTTTGGTCGATCGAGATCTTAGACAACCTGTTGCGCGAGCATACTGACAAAACTGTCAGTATCAAACTAGAGCGCGTTCCAAGAGGTGTGCAGAACGGATTGGCGACGGGAAGAGTGAGCCGCTAGCGTTTTGTTCTAAGGGGGCTTGGCCTTGAGAGAAGTGCCAGTTACTTTTCTCCAAGGAAAAGTCCTAGCTCCTGACGGCACCTACACCATCGAAGTGCCATCCGGGGTAAAAAGGAAGTGAAGAGGGACCGAGGAAATCCTGGTGCTTGCGTGCCATCAGTCCGCGTTCAGACATTGGGCCTGCCTGGCGCATTTGCCCGACAAAGATCGCACTGTCAGATTAGGCAGTAGTACCTGAGGTTCCCTCAAGCCAAGCATAGAATGCGGCGTGCTGAAATTTATCCCCGGGACCAAAAAATGAAAACCCGCACTCGGATACTCTTTGCCGCTGCGCTCGGTGTGTGGCTGACCATGCCCAACATTAACCGCATTCACGATCCGGTTCGCTCACCTGACCCAATCTCTTCGACTTCATTCCAGCATCTGGCAGTTTTGACAGTTTGTGTCGCGCCACCCACAATTAAGAATTTACTTCCGCGGCTTTCATTCGCAGACGATGTGTAGGGGGATCAATATGGCAGGAATCTTGATTTACGTTTCGAGGATCGCAAGCATTGCGGCCCTTCTCGCACTCACAGGATTGCCTATCCAGGCACAAGCACAATCGGACGCGGCGGGATCAGCGGCGGACAAGCAGCAGAAAGTCGCGGCGATCAAAGAGTCGCTGGCCAAAAATCAGGCTGCGCTTAAGCAGTACACATGGACGGAAACCACAAAGATCAGTCTGAAAGGTGAAGTGAAGAAACAAGAACAGAAACAATGCCAGTACGGGCCGGACGGGAAAGTGCAGAAAACGCCGATCGCAGGTGACGCGGCGTCCCAATCAAACGAACAAGACAGTTCTGGCGGAGGTAGACGAAAAAAGGGTGGGGCCTTAAAGAAAGAGATTGTGGAGAAGAAGGTCGGCGAATTGAAGGACTACATGCAGAAAGTGGGAGCGCTCGTACACGACTATGTTCCGCCGGACCCACAGAAGATCCAGGCGGCACAGGCTGCGGGCAATGTTTCGATTCAGCCACCATCATCGGATGGCACTGCCACTGTAACGATCAAGGATTACGAAAAAAAGGGAGACTCGATAGCGTTGGGCCTTGACCCGAAGACAAAGGCGATCAGCAGCTACACCGTCCATTCGTATGTGGAGGATCCGAAGGATGATCCCGTATCACTTGCGGTGACCTTCGCTAGCCTGCCAGACGGGGCACACTATCCGCAGCAAACCGTACTCGATGTGCCGGGCAAGAATATCCAGGTGAACACAACCAACTCCGCATACAAGAAAGTAGGACAGTAGCTGGTTACGACGGCAAAGTGACGAATATGGTTGGCCAATCTGAGGTCGCTTGCGGGGCTAACAACAAGTCGCGCTGCTAAAACAGAATCATAACCTGGCGGCTGTTTGCCAATAAGATCGACCGCGAAAATGGATGCGATTACAGCCGAGCACATCTCGGAGTTCGTTGCATTCTTACAATCCAAGCAATGGAAAGTTTCCAGTATCAATTCCGCCCTGCGTGCGGTACGTCGCGTATTCCGACTCGCCCTCAAATGGGGATTGCCGGATACAGATCAATCAAGATGAGCGAGCGCTACGTACACTTTAGCGGCGAGGCGGCGCTGAATGCGATGAGCAGACTTTCACTCCCGGTTTCAGAATGAGTCGCTACATTTCCCGCTATAGTGCCTGTGCGACGGCTTGTAAAGTGGTGAGCGCGGAAGGAATCGAACCTTCAACCTACTGATTAAGAGTACTTGT
>Ga0207648_10000163_pt1 | contig 68352 bp, 62 predicted proteins | sample KBSMisM32_FD_184310 | JGI IMG/M metagenome (GOLD analysis project Ga0207648, IMG submission 184310) | Miscanthus rhizosphere microbial communities from Kellogg Biological Station, Michigan, USA - KBS Miscanthus M3-2 (SPAdes) (version 2) | ecosystem: Host-associated > Plants > Roots >...
AGAGATCTTACAGGTCCTCGGTGCTTGGTTCTTGGTTCCTGGTCCGTCCTGGGTCCTTGGTCCGTCCTTGGTCCTTGGTGCTTGGTCCGACCGCCGCGTACAATTCGAAGAACACCCCTTGAATGAAGCTGCTGCCGTAACCGATACCATCGCCCGCGAAGTCGCGCGGCGCCGGACGTTCGCGATCATCTCCCACCCCGACGCTGGAAAGACGACGCTCACCGAGAAACTGCTGCTGTACGCCGGCGCGATCGAGCTGGCCGGCGCCGTGCGCGGCAGCCGCAACCAGCGGAAGGCGGCGTCGGACTGGATGGAGATCGAGCAGCAACGCGGCATCTCCATCACCACCGCGGCGCTCGAATTCGAGCTCGAAGGCTGTCACGTCACGCTGCTCGACACGCCGGGCCACCAGGACTTCAGCGAGGACACCTATCGCACCCTCCTGGCCGTGGACAGCGTCGTCATGGTGCTCGACGCGGCGAAAGGCGTGGAACCGCAGACGCTGAAGCTGTTCGAAGTGTGCAAGGCGCACGCGCTGCCGGTGCTGACGTTCGTCAATAAGCTGGACCAGCCGGCGCTCGACCCCTTCTCTCTGCTCGATCAGATCGAGCAGACGCTGGGGCTGGCCGCGGCGCCGATGAACTGGCCCCTCGGCGACGGTCCCGACTTCCGCGGCGTCTACGACCTGAAGGCGAACAGCATCCTGTTCTTCGAACGCAGTGAGCGCCGGGGCCGGCGTACCGCTCCCGTGGCTGTCGCGTCGCCCGAGTCGTCGGACGTCGCCGACCTGATCGGCGAGCAGCGGCAGCAGACGCTCATCGAGCAGGCCGGCATCATCGCCGGTGCTGGCACGCAGTTCGACCACCAGGCGTATCTCGACGCCAGGCAGACGCCGGTGTTCTTCGGCTCGGCGATCAACGACTTCGGCGTCGAGGCGTTCCTGCACGCCCTGCTGAAGCTGGCGCCCCCGCCCGGACCGCGCCGCGCCGGGGCACGCAGCGTCGCGCCCGCCGACCCCGACTTCTCCGGCTTCGTCTTCAAGATTCAGGCGAACATGAACCCGCGCCACCGCGACCGCGTGGCGTTCCTCCGCATCTGCTCCGGACGGCTCGAGAAGGACATGCAGGTGTGGAACTCGCGGCTTGGGGAGGAGATTCGCCTGTCGCGGGTCTACCGCTTCTTCGGCCGCGACCGGGAAACCGTGCCGGAGGCATTTCCCGGCGACGTCGTCGGCATCGTCCTGCCAGGCCGCATTGCCATCGGCGACACGCTCGGCGAGGACAAGAGCGTGGCGTTTCCCGCCATCGAGCAGTTTCCGCCCGAGCAGTTCGCGTACCTGCGCCCGTCGGAAGGGCGCCACAAGCGCTTCGACGATGCGGTGACGCAACTCGCCGAGGAAGGGCTGCTGCAAGCGTTCATGCCGACCATCGGCCAGCGCGTGCCGATCGTGGGCGTGATCGGCGCGCTGCAGCTCGACGTGATCGCGGCGCGCATGGCGAGCGAATACGGTATCCCCTGCGTCGTGGACCGACTGCCGCACATCGCGGCGCGCTGGCCGGTGGTGCCGCCCGGCCAGACGCTGTCGCTGCCGACCATGGGCGTAATCGACGCCGTCGATCGCCTCGGCCGGCGGGTGCTCGTCTTCGAGTCGGACTGGGCCGTCCGCTACACCGCCGACAAGAATCCGCGCGTCGACTTCAGGAACGCGATCTAGACGGCGCGGCGCGCTTGACCGCAGCCCCGCTGGCCGTGACGACCCGAAGCATGAGGTCGCCGAGCCGCTGCTCGTATTGCTCGGCGCTCCAGCCACGCAGCAGCACCAGGTCTTCCCACGTCCGCAGCGACGACAGCGTCCACAGCAGATCCGCGGCGACATCGCGGCCGAGATCCGGCCGGAGCGACCCCTCGCGCGCGAGCTGTCCCACGATGGCGCGGCATCCGTCCAGCCGGTGGGCCAGGCGCTCCTGCCACGAACGTTCCGCCGCGTCGTCCTGACGCCGCACCGAGTCGAAGGCGCGGGCCAGCGGCCAGACCGCCGGATTCATTCGCGCCTGGGTCGCCGCCATCTCGCGCAGCGCGGCCTCGCCGGTCGGGGCCTCTTGAATCCGCTTGATGGCCGCCGCCAGGCCGCGGCGATCGTCGGCATGCCGGACCAGCGCGAGGAACAGGCCGGCACGATCGGCGAAGTGCAGGTAGAGCGCCTGCCGCGACACCCCCGCCTCGCGGGCCACGTCCCCCAGTTTCACGTCGGCGCCGCCTTTCCGCGTGACCAGGCGGAGGGCGGCGTCGAGGATGCGCACCCGCGTGGCGGGGTCTCCGGGACCGTCGCTTGACACAGTGTCAAGCGATCGCTTACGCTGGACTCGCTTACTTGACATGGTGTCAAGCGTAACACGGAGGTTCGGGATGGACGCCTACCTGCAAATCGACAACCGCCACACGGGCGAGTGGCTTCGCCTGCGGCGCGTGCGCGAGCACGGTGTGGAGGTACTGGAGCTCGAAGGCGGCGTGCCGCCGGGCGGCGAGGGGCCGCCGGAGCACATCCACTTCGGACAGGTGGAAGAGGGGTTCGTGGTGAGCGGCGCGCTCACGGCGAGCGTCGACGGCAAGCGCGTGACGTTGCGCGCCGGCGAATCCACGGTGCTTCCCGCCGACGTCCCGCATCGGTGGTGGAACGAGGGCGACGAGCCGCTCGTGTTCAAGGGACGCGCGATACCAGCTGGAGACCTCGACCGGTTCCTGCAGGCCATCTTCGCGATCGTCAACGCCGGCCCACCCAACCGGCCGTCGCTCTTTCACCTCGCGCACCTGCTGCACCGCTACCGGCACGCGTATCAGATGATGATGATGCCGCGGTGGGTTCAGCGTCTCGCGTTTCCTCTGATCATCTCCGTCGGACACGTGGTCGGCGCGTATCCGAAAACCGGCTGGCCTGGATCTCCGGAGTCGTGCACTGGAGCACCTGACGTTACGTCGGTGAGCAGCGCGTTGCATGCGACATAGTTGCGAAGCTCGACCGTGATCCAAAGGACGAGCTTCCACGTCATCTGTATTTCACAGTGACCAAATGACTCCGACTTTGCGTGCTAATGTCAGTCGCGTTCGAGCTTTATGGCATACGAAGGCGACGCGTTCATCAGCTACGCGCATCTCGACAATCGAGTGCTGTCTGATGGACAGACGGGCTGGGTTGCCAGTCTGCAGCGCGCGCTCGAGACGCGCGTCGCGCAGCTCGCCGGTCGCGAAGCGCACGTGTGGTGGGATCCAGAGCTGCGCGGTAACGAAGTCTTCTCCGACATCCTCGTCGATCGGCTGCGCAAGGTGGCGGCGCTCGTCCCGATCGTGTCGCCGGGGTACATCAATTCCAAGTGGGGCCGGCGCGAGCTCACCGAGTTCTGCAAGGCCGCCGAGGAACACGGCGGGCTGAAGCTCGGCGACCAGGCACGCGTCTTCAAAGTGCTGAAGACGCTGGTGCCGCTCGAGCAGCATCCGCCGGAGCTGCAGCCGTTCCTCGGCTACGAGTTCTACAAGATCGATCCCGACACCGGCCGCGTTCGCGAGCTGTCGGAGATCTTTGGTCCAGAGGCCGAGCAGGAGTTCCTGCTCAAGCTCGACGATCTCGCCCACGATCTCTGCCGGCTGCTCGAGGGAATTCGCGACGAGACCATCTCGACGTTCCTGCAGCCGCAGCAGAGCATGCGCGTCTACCTCGGCGAGACGACCACCGATCTGCGGCCGCAGCGAGACGCGCTGCGCCGCGCGCTGCAGCAGCATGGGTACACGGTGCTGCCCGCCCGCACGCTGCCGCTCATCGAGGCCGAGCTCGCGACAGCGGTGCGCGAAGACATCGCCTCGTGCCGGATGTCCATCCACATGTTCGGCGGCACCTACGGCGTGGTGCCCGAAGGGGCGGAGGTGTCGCTGCAGGAGATTCAGAGCGAGCTGGCCGCTGAACGCAGCGGCAGCGGTTCCTTCTCGCGTCTCTTGTGGATTCCGCAAGGGCTGTCGGTCACCGATGATCGCCAGCGCCGGCTGCTCGACCGCCTGCGCCTCGATCGCGGCATGCGGCCGGACACCGACCTGCTCGAGACGTCGTTCGAGGACCTGCGCACGCTGATCGCGTCGCGACTGAAAGAAAGCCAGAAGCCGGCGCCAGCCACGACGGCCGCCGCCGCCAAGCCGGGGACGGCCAGCCTCTACTTCGTGTACGACCAGCGCGACGAGGCCGCCATCGCACCCTGGTCTGACCTGCTGTTTCAGTCGTTCGAGGTCGTCCATCCCCTGTTCGAAGGCGACGAGCGGGAAATCCGCGAAGCGCACGAGGACGCGCTCCGGCAGTGCGATGGCGTCCTGCTCTTCTACGGCAACGCCAACGAGGCGTGGCTGCGCCGCAAGCTCACCGACGTGCAGAAGAGCCCGGGGAACGGCCGCACCAAGCCTGCCCCCGAGCTGTGCGTGGCGCTGGCGCCGCCGCGCACGCCCGCCAAGGAGCGCTTCCGTACCCATTACTGCGGCGTCGTCGCCCAATGGACCGGGTGCGACCCCGCGCCGCTGCAGCCGTTCGTGGAGGCCCTCAGCGCCAGAGGGCGCGAGCCCTCACCGTGAACGGCGACGCCGCCGGCAACCCCTTTCCCGGGCTCCGCCCGTTCGAGGCGGATGAAGACCATCTCTTTTTCGGCCGCGAGACCCGGGTTGACGAACTGCTGCGGCGTCTGCGCTTCAACCGCTTTTTGGCGGTGGTGGGGACGTCGGGCTGCGGGAAGTCGTCGCTGATCCGCTGCGGCCTGGTGCCGGCGCTCCACGGCGGCCAGATGGTGAAAGCCGGCTCGAGCTGGCGAATCGCCATCATGCGCCCCGGCGGCCACCCGTTCCGCGAGCTGGCGAACGCCCTCGCGGGGCCCGACGTGCTGAACATCCTGGCCAACCCGTTGAACGTGCCGGGCGCGATGCTGGGGGAAGCGGCGCTGCGGCGTGGTGCGCGCGGCCTCGTCGATGCCGTGCAGCAGGCGCACCTGCCGCCCGCCGACAACCTGTTGCTGGTCGTCGACCAGTTCGAGGAGCTCTTTCGCTTCCAGAAAACGCGCGGCTCCGAAGGGCACGGCGACGCCATCGGATTCGTGAAGCTTCTGCTCGAAGCGAGCGCGCAGTCGGTCGTGCCGGTCTACATCGTGGTCACCATGCGATCGGACTTCATCGGCGACTGCATGGAGTTTCCCGGCCTGCCCGAGGCGCTCAACAACAGCCAGTACCTGGTGCCGCGGATGACTCGCGACGAGTTGCGCGCGGCCATCACCGGCCCGGTGGCGGTGGCGGGCGCCGCCATCGCCCCGCGCCTCGTCCAGCGGCTGCTGAACGACATGGGCTCCGATCAGGACCAGCTCCCGCTGCTGCAGCACGCGCTGATGCGGACGTGGGACCGCTGGGCCGCCGCGGCCGAGCCGCGCGGCCCCATCGATCTCGACGACTACGAAGGCGTGGGCGGGCTGCGCGACGCGCTCTCGCGGCATGCCGAAGAGGCGTTTGCCGAGGCGAGCCCCGGACGGCAGCAACTGCTCGTCGAACGCATGTTTCGCGCGCTCAGCGACATCGTGGACGATCCGCGCGGCGGACGCCGTCCGTGTTCCGTCGCCGAAATCGCGGCGATCGCCGAGGCGCCGGAGGGCGAGGTGGCGCAGGCGGTGGAGCTCTTCCGCCGTCCCGGCCGTTCGTTCCTGATGCCTCCGGTGCCGGTGCCGCTCACCGCGGGCACCATCGTGGACCTCTCGCACGAAAGCCTCATGCGGTGCTGGACGCGACTCCACGGCTGGGTCGAGGAGGAGCGCGCGGCCGCCACCGTGTACCTGCGGCTCACACGCGCCGCGCAATGGTACGAGGACGGCACCACCGGCCTGTGGCGCGATCCGGAGCTCGGGCTCGGCTTGAAGTGGCGCGCCGAACGCCACCCCACGGAAGCATGGGCGCGTCGATACGACGATTCGTTCGGTCGCGCCATGCGCTTTCTGGAGGACAGCGAGCGCGAACGCGACCGGCTCGCACACGAACGGCGCGCCGAGCGGCGGCGCCAGTGGCGCCGCCTGCAGTGGGTCGCCGCGGCCCTGGCCCTGCTGCTCTTCCTGACCGGCGTGACGGCCTGGGTGGCGACGCGCGAGAGCCAGCGCGCGCGCGCGGAGAGCGCCCGCGCCGAGCGCAACCTGCAGCTGGCGCGGACGGCCGTGGACGAATCGCTGCTGGTCGTGGAGCGCGATCCCTCGCGGCTCGGCGTCGACGTCCCGGAAATCGTCGGATTCCGGCGCGAGCTGTTGGAGAAGGCGCAGCGCTTCTACCTCGATTTCATCCGCCAGGCGCCGCAGAGCGAGGACCTGCAGCGGGAGATCGCCGTGGCGCAGCTGCGCCTCGGCCACATCGATCGCGCACTCGACGCGCCGGACCGCGCGGTGGCCGACTATCAGGCCGCCGTGAAGGCGTTCACGGCGCTCGGGCAGGCGTACCCGGACCGCCCCGAGTACCGCGGGCAGCTCGCCGACGCGTACAACTGGCTGGGCGAGGCGCTGCGGCGGTCGGGCGGACGGTACGCCGAAGCCAAGTCGTCGTACGACACCGCGCTCGAGCTCCTCGGCGCGCCACCGTCGCACGTCGACGCCGCAGCGCTGCAGCAGGTGGTGGCGCGCGTGCGCTACAACCGCGGCATCCTGGTGGCAGCCCAGGCCGGACAGGACGGCGCCGCGCTCGACGACGCCGAAGCCGACCTGCGTGAGGCCATCCGCCTGCTCGAGCCGCTGGCGGCGCGTCCGATGCCGGTCGGCGCGCAGGACCTGGGACGCGCCTACAACAACCTCGGCAACGTGGTGGCGCTGGCGGACGGGCGCATCGCGGAAGTGCGCGACCTCTACACCCGGGCCGTGCACATCCACGAAGATCTCACGCGGCGCGAGCCGACCAATCGCGAGTACGCGATGGAGCTGGTGCAGTTCTACAACAACCTGTCCGCCGTCCTGCGCGACAACGGCGAACCGGACGAGGCCATGCGGCGCAACCTCCAGGCGCGGGAGCGCATCGAGTCGCTGGCGCGGCCGGCGCCGTCGGTGGGCATCGAGCGTGCGGACAGCTACAACCTGCAGGGCTGGATTTCGGAAGGCCGCTCACGGTCGGACGCGGTGCCCGCGTACCAGCGCGCCCTCGACCTGTTCGTCGCGCTCGGGCACGACGACGCCACGCGCCGCTTCCCGGAATTCCACGAACGCTTCGGCGATCTGCTCGTGAACCTGGCGGAGCTTGCCGCGTCGTCGAAGACCCCGGCGACCCGGAAACTGCTCGCGGATGGGGTGCGCGAGTATGCGGTCATCGCCGAGCTCGTGGCCAACGGGGCCGCGGCCGCCGATGCGCGCGTCGTGCGCGACACAGTCATGCGGGTGCGTGCCGCTCTCGAGGGAGAGGCAGCCACCCTGCTCGATGCCACGCTCCAAAAAATCCGGCCCTAGCACTCGAGGAGAGTCCGATGACCCGAACGACATTCGTCAGCCTGTGCGCGATCGTCCTTGGCCTTGCGGCCCCCGCCTCGGCGCAGCTGGCGCCGCCGCGTGACGCTGGTCTCACGAGCGTGGATCCGGCGTGGAGTGCCGCCGTGGCACCGGCAAGTTCGCTGCTGGCGCAGAGCCGGTCGCAGGCGCCCCGCCTGCCGCCCGTCAGGCGCCGGCGCGGCACCTTCGTCGGCTACATCGACGACGCGATCACGGAGTCGAACGTGCGCATCCGTTTTGACGCGGCGTCCGGCAACACGGTGCCCGATCGCGCCGAGTTCTTCTATGCGAAGTGCGGCTGCTACCGCGGGCTCGCGGTGCTGAACCCGGCTGCCTTCGACCCGGATGCGCCCGGCCCCGGCGGCGGCGCCGCCAGCGACCTCAAGTTCCAGCAGCTCTATCTCGAGGGCGAGTACCAGGTGGCGCCGCAGTTCTCGGTGCTTGGCCAGGTCCCGCTGCGCTGGCTGCAGCCACAGTCGTTCATCGCCGGCACGGGCGACCCGTTCTCCAACCAGAGTGGCTTCGGCGACATCCGGGTGGGGGCCAAGCTCGCGTTCGTGGACACGGCCGTCACGACGGCGTCCGTCAAGGTGCAGTTCTACTTCCCGACCGGTGAATCCTCGAAGGGGCTGGGCACCAACCACGCCAGCTGGGAGCCGGCGGTGCTGCTGTTGAACGAGTTGTCACCCAGGCTGACGCTCGAATCGCAATTCGGCGTGTGGCTGCCGGTGGGCGGCTCCGCCCCGGTGCCCACCAACGCCGACGGCCACTTCGCCGGCCGGCTGTTCTACTACGGGATCGGCCCGAGCTTCACCGTCTACGACAGCGGCGGGACACGCATCTCGCCGGTTGTGGAGCTCGTCGGCTGGCACGTCCAGGACGGCAACCAGACGGCGGCGGTTTCCGACGCCAGCGGGGTGAACATCTTCAACCTGAAGATCGGCGCGCGAATCGGCGTCCAACACGGCTCCTTCTACGCCGGCTACGGCCATGCGCTCACCGACGCCGCGTGGTACACGGACATCGTCAGATTCGAATATCGCTACTCGTTCTGAACCCGCGTCAGGAGGCGTGGTAGAGCAGCAGGTTCGTGTAGGTGGCGTCTTGCGAGGCGTCGAGGTAGCCCAGCGCCTCGGCCAGCTGCGACACCTCGATCACGCGCGCCTTCGAACCTTCGCCGCGCAGGTCGATCGCGTGGGTGAAGTGCGCCTGGCACTGTTCGATCAGGGTCGCCAGCGGTGTGCCTGCCGCATGCAAATGCCGCGGGCTGACTTCGATCACCCAGGCGGGATGGTGCGCTGACAGTAGTTGCGTGGCCCCGGCGAGGACGTGCGACTCCCATCCCTGTGTGTCCACCTTGATCAGCGAGACCGCCGGCACGTCGATGCCGTAGTGCGCGACCCAGTCGTCGAGCGTCCAGGTGGAGACCGGCAACGAATCGGGACGGCCGCGACGCGTCGCCTTGTCGTCGAGCAGCCGGTGCGCACCGAGGCCGCTGGCCCGGCGCAGCATCCCCTGCCCCGTCCGGTTGGCGATCGCGGAGGCGTCCGGCAGCACGAACCCCTGCAGGCCATTGGCCACGACGTTCCGGACCAGGCAGGCGAAGTTGGCGGGCTCGGGCTCGATGGCGTACACGCGCTGCACGTCGCCAAGAATGACGCGCACGATCGACGTCGTTCCGATGTTGGCGCCGATGTCGATCATCACCGTGCCGACACCGAGCTCACGCTGCGAAAGGATGTCGCGCCACGGGAGCCAGCCCTCGCGCAGCTTGGCACCGAATCCGGTGGTGGAGGTGTCGCGCGGCAGCGCCAGCCGCAGGCCGTGGCTCTCGACGGTATCCAGGTCCTGGTCGGCAGTCGCGCGCCTGGCCTCGGCATAGGCCGGGCACGCCTCGATCCACGCGGCGTCGCTCTGACGCGCCTCCTCGGCGCGGCGGCTCGCCAGGAGCGCCGCGTGCCGGGCACGGAAGACGTGCTGCAGCGGCTCGTCGGACGGCACCGACCGCCGCATCTTCTGGAGCCGCGCGTGAAGCTCTTTGTCCTGCACGTGTTGAGAAAGACGAAAGGCCCCGGGCGTGCGTACACCCGGGGCCTTTCTCGGTTCGATTCGCCGGACGTTAGATTGCGTTCTTCAGGGCGGCGGCCTTGTTGGTCGCTTCCCACGTGAGGTCCTTGTCGTTCTTCCCGAAGTGGCCGTAGTTGGTCGTCTTCGAGTAGATCGGGCGCAGCAGGTTCAGCTGGGCGACGATGTCGGCCGGCTGGAAGCTGAACACCTTGTTGACGGCGCGCGTGATCTTCGCAACCGCAACCGTCTCGGTGCCGAAGGTGTCGATGTGCACGCTCACCGGATCCGGGTGGCCGATCGCGTAGGCGAACTGCACCTCGCAGCGGGCCGCGAGACCCGCGGCGACGATGTTCTTCGCCACATAGCGGCCCATGTAGGCGGCGCTGCGGTCGACCTTCGAGGGATCCTTGCCGGAGAACGCGCCGCCGCCGTGACGGCCCATGCCGCCGTAGCTGTCGACGATGATCTTGCGGCCCGTGAGACCGGTGTCGCCCTGCGGACCGCCGACCACGAAGCGGCCGGTCGGGTTGATCAGGAACTCGGTCTTGCTGGTGAGCATCTTCGCCGGCAGGCACTTCTTGATGACGTTCTCGATGCAGAACTTCTCGATCGTCGCGTGCGATACGTCGGCCGCGTGCTGCGTCGAGATCACCACGTTGGCGATGCGGGTCGGCTTGTTGTTCTCGTACACCACCGACACCTGCGACTTCGCGTCGGGGCGCAGCCACGCCGCGCCGCCGGCCTTGCGGATCTTGGTGAGCAGGCGGCCGAGACGGTGCGCGAACATGATCGGCGCCGGCATCAGCTCGGGGGTCTCGTTGCTGGCGTAGCCGAACATCAGGCCCTGGTCGCCGGCACCCTGCTTGGCGGTCTTCTTCCCCACGGCCTTCTTCGCGTCCACGCCCTGCGAGATGTCCGGCGACTGCTGCGTGACCAGCAGGTTGATGAACACCTTGTCGGCGTGGAAGACGTCGTCGTCGTTGACGTAGCCGATCTCGCGAATGGCCTTACGCGCGATGGTCTCGAAATCGAGCTTGGCCTTCGTCGTGATTTCGCCGCCGATCACCACGACGTTCGACTTGACGAAGGTCTCGCACGCCACGCGGCTGTGCTTGTCGGTGGCGAGGCACGCGTCGAGCACCGCGTCGGAGATGGTATCGGCGACCTTGTCGGGGTGACCCTCGCCGACCGACTCCGAGGAGAAGATATATGTGTCCATAACACTCCAAAAAAAAGCCCGCGAGGTCGCGGGCTGTGCGCGACTTAGACAGATATGCCGGGGGGCTTCCCCGGCACGTGCGGTCCATCAAGTCGTGGAAATCACCGCACGAACAACACACAAGTATGGTTCGGGGCGCTGGCAGAGTCAACGATCCCTGGATTTCGCCAGCCGGAAATCCAGCCTGCCTACGTCTTCTTCTTGATGGTCCCGGTGACCCCCTCGGGCGAGCAGTTGAACGGCTCGATCTTCAGGTTCGACGGCGCGTACTCGTTGGTCCCGCGGGGGAACGGCTGCTTGAAGTACTCCGGGTCGGTCATGTCGACCTCGAGCACCAGACGCTGGCGAGCCGCGTCGAAATGCAGGCGCTCGATCGTCGTGAGCGCCGCTGAATGCAGCAGCCCCTTCGTCGGCTGCCCGGGCTGCTCGACGTACTGGTTCAGGACACCCGCCGAGTAGTTCGCCGTGTCGATCACCAGCGTGTCGCCTTCCATGTGGCCGATCGAATGGCCGAGCGACCCGCGCTTGCCGTCCTTGGGATGCTCCTTCATGTTCATGTGGATGACGCGCTTCACGTCCATCCACTCGTGGCGGATGACGATGTCGTTGCCGTCGCGCACGATTTCGAGTGGCGTGCCCGGCGCGCCCCACGCGCGGCGGATGGCCACCGGATCGCAACGGAACGTCGGGTCGTCCTTGAACGGGTCGTAGCCGGCCACGGCCTTCTCGCCCGCGGGCGTCATCAGCTGAATCATGGGCTGAGGGCCGCTCGTGCTCCGGTTCGCTACCGGCGCCAGCAGCCAGGTGCCGAAGATGTCCTTCCGCGGCGCCACCGCCGGCGCGGTGCTCGGGCCGGCGCCGCGCGGACCGTTCACGCTCAGCACGCGGCCGTCCGCCAGTTCGACGCTGTCGAAAAAGCACATGTAGGGGCTGTGGCGCGAGAGCGAGCCGGTGACGCGGATGCGGGTGCCGGCCTTCATCACCTGCGGCGTGACGCCGTTGCGCGTCAGCTGGGTGACGCCGTGCGACTCGCACACGTACTCCTGCGTCCGGCCGTTCTCGTCCACCGCCTGAATGTGGACGTAGCTGTGCGGGTTGCGCCCCTCGAACTCGGTGATGACACCCGAGATGCTCACCGGCTTGCTCGAGTCGAAGTGCGGCGCGAAGCTGTGATGCGCAAGGGCTGGGGCGCAGATCAGGATGCCGGTCACCACGCCAGACGCGACGAATACACGCATGCGAGCCTCCGTGATCGGCAAGTATATGCGCGCCCGAGAAGGCTCAGGGCTCAAGCAAAGATCTTCCCCGGGTTCATCAACCCGGCTGGATCCAGCGCGGTTTTCAAGGCCCGCATGACGGCCACGGCGTCCTCGCCGTGCTCGTCCAGCAGGTACTTCTGCTTGCCCAGCCCGATGCCGTGCTCACCGGTACAAGTTCCACCGAGCCGCAGCGCCCGCGCCACGAGCCTGGCGTTGAGCGCCTTCACTTCCTCCACCTCGCGCGGGTCGTTCGGGTCGAGCACGAAGTTGAGGTGGAAGTTGCCGTCGCCGACGTGGCCGACGAGCGGCGCGTACGCGCGCGACGCCGCGAGCTCGCGCTTGGTCTCCACGATGCACTCGGCCAGCGCGGAGATCGGCACGCACACGTCGCTGACCCATGCCTTGCCGCCGGGGCGCATCGCCAGCGCCGCGTAGTAGGTGTTGTGGCGCGCCGCCCACAACGTGGCCCGATCCTCGGTGGTCGTGGCCCAGCGGAACTCGGTACCGCCATGCTCGGCCGCAATCTCCTGCACGGCCGTCGCGTGCTCCGCCGCGCCGGCGTCGCTCGTCGCATGGAACTCGAAGAGCAGCGTCGGCTTCACCGCGTACGACAGCTTCGAGTAGCGGTTCACGGCGTCGATCTGCACCTCGTCCATCAGCTCGATGCGCGCGACCGGAATGCCGAACTGGATCGTCTGGATGACGGCACGCACGGCCTCGTCGATGGAGTCGAACGCGCAGACCGCGGCCGACACGGCTTCCGGACGCCCGAACAGGCGCACGGTGATCTCGGTGATGACGCCCAGTGTGCCTTCCGACCCGACGAAGAGGCGCGTCAGGTCGTATCCGGCCGATGACTTGCGCGCCCGGCCGCCGGTGCGGATGACGCGGCCGTCGGCCAGGACGACGGTGAGGCCGAGCACGACTTCGCGCATGGTGCCGTAGCGGACCGCCGTCGTGCCCGACGCGCGGGTGGCCGCCATGCCGCCAATCGTGGCGTCGGCGCCCGGGTCCACCCAGAACGCCGTGCCGGTGTTGGCCAGCGCCTTGTTCAACTGCCGGTGGGTCACGCCCGCCTCGACCGTGGCATCGAGGTCCTCGGCGCTGACGCGGAGCACGCGGTTCATGCGGGACAGATCGAGTGACACGCCGCCATGCACCGGGTTGACGTGTCCTTCGAGCGAGCTGCCGGCCCCGAAGGGGACGACCGGCGCCCCGTGACGGGCGGCGACGCGTACGACCGCGCTCACTTCGTCGGTCGAGAGCGGAAACACGACGGCGTCGGGCTGGCCCGGCGCGTGCCACGACTCGCCGTGTCCGTGGTGCTCGAGCTGCGTCGCGTTGGTGCTGCAGCGGTCGCCGAGCGCATCCGTGAGGTCGCGCACGAGCGCCGCCCGGCGCTCCGCGGAGAGAACCGATGGCATCGTCCGGATATTATTCGAGTGGCCCCTATGTCGTCGCCCTTCACGGCCAAGACCCTGTCGTTCCTCCGCGCGCTCAAACGCAACAACGATCGCGAGTGGTTCCGCGCCCGCAAGGACGACTACGAGCGCCACGTGCGCGGTCCGATGCTGGCGCTCATCGCGCGCCTGGCCGGCGACCTGAAGCAGTTCGCGCCGGAAGTGCTGGCCGACCCGAAGCGGTCGCTCTACCGGATCTACCGCGACACGCGGTTCAGCGACGACAAGACGCCGCTCAAGACCAACGCCGCGGCCGTCTTCCCGCCCCGCGGCTTCCCCCGCCACGAGGGCGCCGGCTTCTACGTGGAGATAGCGCCCGGCTGGGTGTGGATGGGCGGCGGGTTGTACATGCCGCCGCCCCCATCGCTCTACGCGATACGTGAACGGATTGCCGGGTCGCACCCCCGGCTGCATCGCCTCGTCACCTCGCGCGAGTTCCGCACCGTGCTGGGCGAGTTGCAGGGGGATCGGCTCACCCGCGTCCCGCGTGGGTATCTGAAGGACCATCCGGCCGCCGAATATCTGCGCTACAAGCAGTTCCTCGGATTCCGGGAATTCGAGCCGGGCTTTGCCACGAGCGACCGCTTCTACCCCGAGCTCGTGCGCACGTTCAGGGCGCTCACGCCGCTGGTGCGATTCCTCAACACGGCGATCCAGGACGGTGTCGCTCCGGCTCCGGTCCTGCGGGACACGAATGCCCGCTGACCCCTCGGCCGAGTATCACGCCCGCCTCGCGCGCTGGCGCGATCGGCTCTCGACGCTGTCCGCGCTCGACGCCCGGCTCGCCGCGGCACGGCTGCTCGTCTTCGGTACCGCGGCGGCGATCGCGCTCGCGTACCTCGGCTGGCGGATGCCGTCAGCGGCATGGCTGCTCCTGGCGCCGGCGCTGGCGTTCGTGGCGCTGGCGGTGCGACACGATCGGGTGATTCGCGATCGCGATCGCAGCGCGGCCCTGGTGGGCTTCTACGAGCGCGGGCTGGCGCGCATCGAGGATCGGTGGGCGGGAGGCGGATCGCCCGGCGACCGCTACCGCAGCGACCACCATCCCTACGCCAACGACCTCGACCTGTTCGGCCCGGGCTCGCTCTTCGAGCTGCTGTCGCTGGCCCGCACGCGCACAGGAGAAGACACGCTGGCGGGCTGGTTGACTGGCGCCGCGCCCCCGCCGGTGATCGTGGACCGGCAGGCGGCGGTGCGGGAGCTGACCGGCGCCCTCGACGCGCGCGAAGAGCTGTCGCTCGCGATCGGGCGCTCCGCCGCGAGCGTCGACGCGGGCGCGCTGTCGGCGTGGGCGGAAGCGCCGCCTCGCCTGTCGCCGGAGTGGTTTCGCTACGTCGCGCTGGCTCTCACCGTGTTCACGATCGCCTCGGCGGTGTACGTGTGGCGCGGCGGCTACGAAGCGGTGCTGTTCTTCGCGCTCGCGGCGCAGCTCGGATTCGGCTGGCCGTACTCGCGCAAGGTCGAGCCGATGCTCCACGCGGCCGACGGCCCGACGCGAGATCTCACGGCGCTGTCGCAGGCGGTGGTGCTGCTCGAGCGCGGCGACTTCTCCTCGCCGCGCCTGGTGCGTCTGCAGCGGGAGCTGCAGGAAACCGGGCCACAGGCGTCCACCGCGATCGCGAGGCTGCGGCGGATTCTGGAGATGCACGACTGGCAGCACAACATGGTCTTTGGGCCGATCGCCGCCGTGCTCATGTGGGGCATCCACCTGGCGTGGGCGCTCGAGGGCTGGCGGCGGAAGCACGGCGCACACGTCGGCGTGTGGGTGCGCGTCATCGGCGAATTCGAGGCGCTGGCGTCGTTGTCGGCGTATGCGTTCGAACACCCCGCCGACCCGTTTCCCACCTTCACCAGCGAGCCGCAGGCGGGCGCGCGCTTCGAAGGCACCGGGCTCGGCCATCCGCTGGTACCCGCTTCTCGCATGCAGGCCAACGACGTCAGCTTGACACCCGAGCGCCAGCTGCTGGTGGTGAGCGGCTCGAACATGTCCGGCAAGAGCACGTTCCTGCGGACGGTCGGCATCAACGCGGTGCTGGCGCAGGCCGGCGCGCCGGTGCGGGCCACGTCGCTCCGCATGAGCGCCCTCGCCGTCGGCGCCACGCTCCGGATCCAGGACTCGCTGCAGGAGGGCCGTTCGCGCTTCTTTGCCGAGATCACCCGCATCCGCGAGCTGGCCGGGCTGACGCGCGGTCCGGTGCCGCTGCTCTTTCTGCTCGACGAACTGTTTCACGGCACCAATTCGCACGACCGCCTGGTGGGCGCCTCGGGCGTCCTGCGCAGCCTCATCGATCGCGGCGCCGTCGGCCTGGTGACGACACACGACCTGTCGCTCACGGCGATCGTCGACGCGCTCGGCCCGCGGGCGGCCAACGTGCACTTCGAAGACTCGTTCGACGGCCGCGACATGCACTTCGACTACCGCGTCAAGACGGGGCCGGTCACCAAGAGCAACGCGCTGGCGCTGATGCGCGCGGTCGGATTGGACGTCGACGGCTCAGGGCTCGAGGCTCCGGGCTCATGACAAGATCGGATTCTCGTGACTGATGCTGAAGTAGAGGCGATCAACACCGAGGCGTCCGTGCTGATGAAGCGCGGCATCGCCTTCATGGAGGAACCGCGGCGCGAGGCCGCCATCGACGCGCTGCACTGCTTTGACGAAGCGCTCGAGCTGCGGCGGCGGGTGCCGCCGGATCACTCCCCCTTTCAGGTGTATCTGCTCGCGGCGTGCCTGTTCAATCGCGCCGACGCCCTCGTCCGCATGGGCGATGTCGGTCCCACCGCGGCGGCACTGGCGTCGTACGACGAGGGCATCGCGGCGCTGCAGCGGATCCCGCTCGCCGAGAACCCGCTCTATCCGCGACGCCTCGCGATGGGCTTTCAGAACCGGGGGCTGGCGCTCCAGGCGCGGGGACGCGAGGGCGACGGCGAGCTGGCCGCGGCGTCCTTCGCCGCCGCGCTGAGTGTGCTGGACGAGGAGTACTCGCAGGGCATCGAGGATCGGCCGTACCTCCGGGCCGTCGTGTGGCTGAACCTCGCGAACGTCCGTGCGATGCAGGCGTCGGACGAAGGGCACGCCGCGGCGCGCGACGCCGCCGCGCGCGCCATCGACGCCGTGGCCGGCCTCGAGACGGGCGACATCAACGCAGCCGCCGCCGGGCTGCAGGCGCGTCACGTGCTGTGCCGCGTCTGCGCGCAGAGCCTGTCGCAGGCGGGCGACGAGCAGATGCCCGAAGACGTGCACGAGGCGACCGACGCCGTCGACGACGGCCTCGAGCTCGTGCGCAACTGGGAACAGCGCGGCGTCCCGCACTTCCGTCCGCTCGCCTACGATCTGTTTCGCTTCGGCGCCCGGGTGTACGCGCGCTATCAGCCGCAGTTCCTCGACGAGTTCATCGCCGACAACATGAACGCCGAGGCGTCGTCGCCCGATTACGTCGGCAGTCCCGAGATGATGATGGCCGCGCACGAAGCGCGACTGCTGATTCCGAGAGAGAACGTTTGAGGCCGGTCTAAAGACCGGCAGCCACGTACACGGGCCGCCTGAAGGCGGCCCCTACATCTCGGCCCAGCGGCGCAGGAGGTTGTGGTACACCGACGTGAGCTGGACGATCGACGGATGATCGGGCACGTCGACGCCCAACCGCTGAATCGCCAGGTCGAGATCGAACAGCAGCGACCGCGTGCCGTCGTCCCGCACCATGCTCTGAATCCAGAAGAACGACGCGACGCGCGCCCCGCGGGTGACCGGCCGCACGTGATGCAGGCTGGTGGACGGATACAGAATCATGTGCCCGGCGGCCAGCTTGACGCTCTGCACCCCGTAGGTGTCTTCCACCACCAGCTCGCCGCCGTCGTATTCGTCCGGTTCCGCCAGGAACAGCGTGGCCGAGAGGTCGGTGCGGATACGAAGGGGCGTGCCTGTGATCTGCCGGACCGCGTTGTCCACGTGGTTGCCGAACGAATGCCCGCCCTGATAGCGGTTGAAGAGCGGCGGAAAGACCCGCAGCGGCAGAGCGGCGGACACGAACAACCCGTTGCCTTGAAGGGCGGTGACGATGAGGTCGCCGAGCTCCTGGGCCACCGGATGCCCCTCGGGCAGCTGCTCGTTGTCCTTGACCTTGGCCGACTGGCGGCCCGCGGTCACGCGGCCGTCCACCCATTCGGCGGCGTCGAGCAGACGGCGCGCATGCGCCACCTGCTCGGCCGAGAGCACGTCCGGGACCTGAATGAGCATCCGGACGCTAGAACGAGAACACCGGGCTGAAGAGAATCTGCCGCGTCGGCCCCGGCATGAAGTGCCGGTCGTAGGCCTTGTCGGCGTATTTCGCGTTGCCGATGTTGTTGAGATTCACCTGCAGCGACAGGTGCTTGTTCACCGGGTAGCTCGCCATCGCGTTGAATTCCCAGTACTCCGTGAGTGCCTGGATCACCGCCGCGTTGGTCGCGTACTTTGGCTGCGCCACCAGGCCGCCGGCAACGAAGTTGAAGGTGCCGGTCTGGTTGAAGAAGTTGCCGCTCTTGTAGTTCACGCCGCCGCCCACTGTCAGGCGCATGGGCAGCTCGTACGTGGACCACAGGTTGAGCGTCGCCTTCGGCACGTATGGCAGCGTGACGCCCTCCTCGGACGGCGTGGCCGACTTGAGCACGTCGCCGTCCATGAAGGCCACCCCGCCGTAGGCGTTCCAGCGCGGGAGGATGATGCCGGCGACAGTGAACTCGACGCCGTTGACGCGCTGGTCGCCGAGCAGCGTGATCGCGCCCGCCAGGTCAGTGGTCTTGGCGTCGGTCTTCTCGAGATTGAAGAAGGCCGCCGTGAAGTTCACCGCTTCGCCGAGGTCCCACTTGGTGCCCACCTCGAAGTTGCGGCTCTTTTCCGGTCCGAGCGCCTGGTTGGTCGCGCCCGTCGCCGCCAGGGTCAGCCCGTGCGTCGAGTCGTAGACCGGCGCGAACGACGTGCTGAACGCCGTGTAGATGCTCCCCTTTTCGACCGGCTTGTAGACGAGGCCGGCACGGCCCGTCGTGGCCTTGTCGGTGCGGCCGAAGTTGGCCGCGACGCCAGTCGCCGATACCGTCTGATAGTCGATCTTGACGTGGTCGTAGCGGATGCCCAGGTCGGCCTGGAGCTGTTCGGTGAAGTGGACGGTGTCGAACACGTAGATCGCCGCGGAGTTGGCCTCGGCGTTCGACGTGGCGCCGGTCTTCGCGTAGCTCGGCGTGTACGACACGAACGGATCCGGATGGAGCAGGTCGATGACGGGCGGGCGGCCGTTGGCGAACGTGTCGGCGAACGCGTAGGTCGGCTGACGGTCGGCGGCGAACTCGAGGCCGATGTCGGCGCTGTGTGCCACCGAACCGGTCTTGAACGTCGACGTCAGGTCGGTCTGATTGGTCGTGACCTTGTCGACACGGTGCTGATACTTCGTGTCGGTGCGGCGCAGCTGGAACGCGTTCGGATCGTAGCCCGGATCGGTCGAACCCTGCCCCGCCGTGAGCGTCACCGGGCGCGGCGGCGTGTTCACGGCGTCGCGGAAGTTGTTGCCGTAGCGCGTGAGGTTGCGGAGCGTGAGCATCTGGTTGAACTGATGCTCGACGATGCCGGTGACGACGTCGGAGGTCGTGTGCTCGTAGTCGCGGGAGGCGATGCTGTAGTAGTTGCTGAAGTCGAGATCGTTGACCGTGACGCCCGCGGCAATGGCGTTGTCGGGCAGCAGCGTCGGGATGCCCAGGTCCGGCACGTTGTCCGTCTTCACTCGCTGATACGACAACGTGACTTTGGTGGGCTTGCCGATGCCGATGCCGAGCGTGGGCGCGAAACCCCAGAGCTTGTTCTTCTGCACGTCGCGGCCTGGATAGCCGGCATCCTGCCACATCGCGTTCACGCGGAACGCCATCGAGTCGGTCAGACGGTGGTTGACGTCGAAGCTGCCGCGCTTGTGATCGGCGCTGCCGAGGGTGAGCCGGCCGGTCGCCGAATCGGTGAGCGTCGCCGACTTCGAGACCATGTTGATCGAGCCGCCGGTGGAGCCGCGGCCGCCGGTGACCGACGTGGGGCCCTTGGCCACTTCGACGGCTTCGACGTTGAAGGTGTCGCGGATGATCTCGCCCGGATCGCGGGCGCCGTCGATGTAGATGTCCTGCCGGACGTTGAAGCCGCGGATGAAGATGTTGTCGCCGAAGCTCACCGTGCCGCTGGCGCCTTCGCCGATGCTCATCGTGATGCCCGGCGTGTTGCGCAGCGCGTCGACCAGCGTGGTCGCGCTCTGCTGCTCCATGACCTTCTGCGGGATGACGACGATCTCCTGCGGGGTGTCGCGGATCTCGTCGCGGTACTTGGGCGACTGAGCGCTACGCGGCGCACTGCCCGATACTTCGACGAACTCGTTGACGCCGCGCACCGCCAGCGTCACGCCGCTGCCGTCGAAGGTGGCGCGCACGGCCAGCCCCGCCAGCAGCTGCTGCATGGCCTGTTCGACCGTGAGGTTGCCCGACACGCCAGGCGACTGCAGCGTGCGCAGGCCGGGGTCGGTCAGTACCGGCCGGATCTGAGTGATGCGCTCGAACGCGGCGAGCACGGTTTCGAGCGAGCCGGGCGCGATGTCGAACCGCATGACCCCCGCGCGGGCCGAGGTGCCGGCGACCACCGGTCCCTGATCGGCGTCGGCGGCCAGAGCCGCGGACGCGGCCGCGAGAGGCGCGAGACAGGCCGCGCCGAGAACGAATAGCCGTGTCCGGCCGCCGCGGCGGCGCCGCGTGGTGCGTGGCAGTCGGGTGCGGTTCTTCATCGGAAGTGTCTCCCTTGCGAGCAGCTGTTTTCAGAACCTGGTTGCCGGGTCGATCGAGCAGACATTGCCCGCCGCGTGCCTTGAGCAAACGACGCGCCACGGATGAGCGACTGGCGACGTCGTGAGCGGAGTGTCAAACCGGCCGCGCTGTACAGCACGTGACCACAATGGCCAGAGGGTGATAGCCGGTTCGGCGCGGCAGGCCGGCGCGCTGCTCAGGGAGTATTCGCGTGCTGTCTAAGCCGCGATCACGTCGAACCGCGCCCGGCGTGTTGAGAGCGGTTCTCGAAAAGCCTGAAACGAGCAGACCTTTGTCTCGGCGCTGCCTCGCGCCTGAAATCGACTGCGCGTCTACAATGCGCCCATGACTTCACGGTTTGCCGCGGTGACTTGTGCCCTTCTCCTGGGCCTGACCTCGACACACGCGCAGCCGCAGACCGGGCGCCAGTTTCAGCTCGTCGCGGACGGCAAGGGCTACAAGCTCGAAATGAAGACCGTCGCTCGTCCCACGCCTGGACCCAAGCAGGTCCTGGTGCGCGTGCGCGCCGTGTCGCTGAACCAGCGGGACATGGCTGTTACACGGGGGCAATACGGCGGCACCGGAGGCGGTGCGATGGTGGGCAAGGTGCCGCTCTCGGACGGCGCCGGCGAGGTGGTGGCCGTGGGCAGCGGCGCCACGCGCTTCCGCGTCGGCGATCGCGTCGCCGGCATCTTCTTCGCGCGGTGGATCGACGGGCACCGGACCGCCGACACGCTGGCGTCGGCGCGCGGCGGCGCCGGCATGGACGGCATGCTCTCGGAGTTCGTGGCCGGCGATGAAAACGGCTTCGTGAAGATCCCGGACTATCTGAGTTTCGAAGAAGGGGCGACGCTGCCGTGCACCGGTGTCACCGCGTATCGCGCGCTATTCGTCGAGGGGCGGCTGAAGAAAGGCGAGTTCGTGCTGCTCGAGGGCACCGGCGGCGTGTCGACCTTCGGGCTGCAGTTCGCGGCCGCTGCCGGCGCGCGCCCGATCATCACGAGCTCGAGCGACGACAAGATCGCCAAGGTCAAGACGATGGGCGCGTTCGGCACCGTCAACTACCGCACCAACCCGGACTGGCAGAAGGAGGTCCGAAAGCTGACCGGTGACGCTGGCGTCGATCACGTGCTCGAGGTCGGCGGCCGTGACACGCTGCCACGCGCGCTCGAAGCGCTCGCCTACGACGGCCACATCGCGCTCATCGGCGGGCTGTCGGGATTTGCCAGCGATCTCCCCGCAGGACGCCTGCTCGGCATGGGCGCGCGGGTCACCGGCATCTACGTCGGCTCGCGCGCCGACTTCGAAGCGATGAACCGCTTCATGATCGAACACAAGATCCGGCCGCTCATCGACAAGGTGTTCCCGTTCGAAGAATCGCCGCAGGCGTTCGATCTGATGGACAACGGCAGCTATCTCGGCAAGATCGTCATCAAGCTGTGAGCACCCTTCGTCGACCGACACCGGCTGCGCTCCTCGCAGCTGGCGCGGCGCTGGCGCTCGCTGGCGCTTTCTCCTCGACGACGCCACGCGCCGCGGCTCCCGGCGACGAACTGCCCGACGCGCCTGCGAAGAAGGTGCTGCTGCGCGCGTGCACGATGTGCCATGACCTCGACGAGGTGACGAAGTTCAAGGGCTACTACACGCGCGCGCAGTGGAAAGACATCGTCGTCACGATGAAGGAGTACGGCGCCACCGTTGACGACGCGGAAGTGGAAGCGCTCGCCGCCTACTTGTTCGAGGCGCTGGGGAAGAAGGAGTAGCGGAAGGCTCAGGGCTCAAGGCTCACGGCTCAAGCCCGAGGGCAAGCGCGCGGCTCAAGTCGGCCGAGGCGTTGCTCACTGGTCGGCATGAGCAGAGATCACAGAAAGCTTGTCCGTCGCCGCCAACATCGTTGAAGGTTCCGCGCGGCCTCGGCCTGCTGTCCGAGGACATTGGTACGGGGTTATCGCAGGAGTATCGCCAGCTGGCGGCCGGCCTCCAGGCGCTTCTACAAACGATGAGGCCGTGAGGCCTGAGCCTCGCGCTTGCCTTCTGGCGTGAGCCCTGAGCCTTGAGCCCTGAGCCTACTTAATCACCAACGTGATGTTCCGCTTCGGCGCGTCGCCGACCGCGATCGCCGCGACCTTCTTGCGCGACGCCACGTCGACGGCAATCACCGAGTCGGTGTTCTCGGTGGCGATGTAGACCGTCTTGCTGTCGGGCGTGAACGTCACCCAGTCCGGCCGGCCGCCCAGATCCTCGTGGCCGAGCAGCGCCAGGTCCGGCAGCGAGTAGACGTAGACGCGTGCGTTCGGGCGGCTGGTCACCCAGAGCGTCTTGCCGTCCGGCGCTACGCCGATGCCGTGAGAAGGCGACGCGTTGAACGGGCCTTTGTCCACCTTCTCCGGCGGGATGTCGTTCGGCAGCGTCACGCGGCCCACTTCCTTACGCGTGGCGAAGTCCACGATGGCGAACCCGTGGAAGTCCGAGAGCTGCACGAAGAGCCGCTTGGTCGAGCGATCCGGGTTCGCTTCGATGGCGATGGGCCGCACACCCTCGTTGAACAGGGTCCACGCCGGCTCGTCGGTGGCGGCGTCGATCACCGTCATCACGCGCCCGGCAATCGAGCCGGCGAGCACGAACTTGCCGTCTGGCGTCACGTAGGTGTTGTGGATGCCGCCCTTGGTTGGGATCGACTTCACTTTCTCGAGCGAGACGGTGTCGATGACGTCCACCGCGCCCGGTGCCGACACGATGCCGACGTAGACGCGGCGCCCGTCGCGCCCGATCGAGATGTTGTTGGGCCGGCCGGAGAGCGGAATCTTCCTGGTCGTCTGCAGCGTCTTCGCGTCCACGACGTGCAGCGTCTGCTCGGCTTCGCTGCTGAAGTACAGCCAGCGCCCGTCCGGCGACGCCGCCGCGCCGTGGTTGATCGGCACGTTGGCCACTTCGCCGGCAATCCGGTTCGTGGCCGGATCGATCAGATGAATGTTGTTCGTGTTGCCCGAGTTCGTCTGAACGATCCGGACCTGCTGCGCCGACACCGGCGCCGCGAGCAGCAACAGCGCTGCAACGAGGCGGGCCTGAAGGCCCGCAACTACGTGCCTGAGCCCTGAGCCCTGAGCCATGAGCCTTCTCCCTACTTCTTCCCCATGGCGGCATCGGCGCTCCAGATGCCGGCGCCGCGCGACGCGATATAGAGGAACGCGAAGCAGAACGCGACCGCGTCGATGCCACCCTGCATGTGCGGGACGAAATTGAGCGGGAACCCGAGCTGCTTCCCCGCCGCAATTATCCCGACGTGAACCATGAAGAACGCCACGGCCATTTCGCCGCTCGCGATGAATGCCGCCGGTCGCGTGAACAGCCCGATCATGATGAGGAATCCACCCAGCGTCTCGATCACGCCGGCGGGACCCTGGGGCCACGACATGGGCGATACGGCCTGCCCGCCGAACCACCCCATCGTTTTCTGCAGCCCATAGAAGAAGAACAGAAAGCCGAAGACAATCCGGAACAGCGCGTAGGTATACGGGGCGTAGCGCTCTGGAATCACGTAGCCTCCTGAATGGTGGCGGGATTCTAACCCGCGGCCGCCGACAACCGGCGACCCTGCCGCCACGTCTATACTCACGTCGTGAGCGCCGCGTTTCGCCCGGTCGCTGCCGTTCTCCTCTTCGCCCTCGCATTCGCCAGCCCGATGCTCGTGCTGGGCCAGCGGGGCGGCGGAGCCGGCAACCCCGCGGGTGGCGGGCAGGGTGCCCCGATCGATGGGGGTCAGAACGGCGGGGCCCGCGGCGGGCGGGGCCCCGGCGACTTCTTCCGCGGCGGACGGTTCGAACTCCCCGCCGGCACCGCGATCATCCGCGGCGTGGTCACCTCGGACGCGGGCGCGCCGGTGCGCCGCGCGCAGGTGCGTGCCAACGGCAGCGGCATGCCGGGGGCGCGCGTCACCACCACCGACGCTCAGGGGCGCTTCGAGCTTCGCGATCTTCCGGCCGGCCGCTGGACGGTGTCGGCGTCGAAGCCGGGCTTCGTCACGCAGCGCTACGGGCAGCGGCGCCCGTTCGAAACCGTGTCGCCCCTCGAAGTGGCCGACGGCCAGCGCGTCGACGCGAACTTCTCGCTGCTCCGCGGCGGCGTCATCAACGGCCGCGTGCAAGACGACCTCGGTGACCCGGTCGCCAACGTCCGTGTGATGGTGCAGCGCCGCCAGATGATCGAGGGGCGCCGACGCATGGTCAACGTCGGCGTCACGGACGAAACCGACGATACCGGAGCCTTTCGCTTGTACGGCCTCGCCCCCGGCGAGTACTACGTCAGCGCGACCCTGCGCGCGAACCCGCTCGAACAGCCGGGCGACGCGTCGGGGTACGCACCCACCTACTACCCCGGCACCGGCAACGCCAATGAAGCGCAGCAGGTGCCCGTGGCGGCCGGGGAGGAAGTGTCGATCGGGTTCTCGCTGCTGGCCGTGCGACTCGTGCGCATCTCGGGCACGGTCGTCAGTCAGAGCGGCGAGGTGGGCGGCGGCATGGTGCAGCTGGTGAGCGCCGGCGACACCGGCGGCGGCCCGATCGGCGCGCAGGGCGGCGGAATCCAGAGCGACGGCAGCTTCACGATCGCCAACGTGGCGCCCGGGTCGTATCTCCTGAACGCGCGCTCCGGCGGTCGCGGCGGACGTGGCGGACGCGGCGTGACGATCGATGCGACCGCGTTGGAGATCGGCTCGCTCCCGCTCACGGTCGGCGACAGCGACGTCACCGGCGTCACGATCAGCATGACGCGCGGCGCGTCGATTGCCGGCACGGTGGTCACCGAGGGCACCTCGCAGATCACGCTGGCGAACCTGCGCGTCACCGCGCGGCAGATTCGCGACGCACCCGGTCAGTCGTTCAACGCCTCGGGCGTGAGCGCCAACGGCGCGTTCCAGCTCTCGACGCTCACCGGCACCGTGGCGCTTCGAGTGGAGAACGTTCCGTCGCAGTGGATGGTGAAGTCGATCGTCGTGGGGCCGACCGACGTGACCGACGGCGCGTTCGAGCTGCGCGGCACCGAGCAGCTCACCAACGCGCGCATCGTGCTGACCGACCGCGTCTCCGAGCTGAACGGCACGGTGACCGTGCGCAATCAGGAGGCGAAGGATTCGAGCGTCGTCGTCTTTGCCGCCGATGCGGCGCTGTGGACCTTCCCGACCCGCTTCGTGCGGATGGCGCGGACCGACGCCCAGGGGCACTTCACGCTGCGTGGACTGCCCGGCGGCACCTATCTGGTGGCGGCCGTGGACTATCTCGAAGAGGGCGAGTGGCAGGATCCCGAGTTCCTCGAACGCCTGCGCGAGCCGGCCACGCGCGTCTCGGTGCGCGACGGCGAGACCAAGACGGTCGGTCTGCAGCTCCTCGCGCGATGAAGCACATCGCGTAAAATCCGGGGCATGTTCAGGTCCTCTTCGAAGCTGGTGGCCGCCACCTGGCTGGCCGCCGTCGCGATATTCGTCGGGCTGGCGTCGAGCGCGGCCCCTCAGGCGCAGCGGGGCCCCGCGCCCACCGACACCCTCGGCGCGGGTCCGTGGGATCTCGGGGCAGGCCGCGGCCGCGTGCACGTCACCGCCATCAAGGGGCTCGACCACCCGTGGGGCATCGCGTTCGTGCCCGATGGCAGCATGCTCGTCACCGAGCGCGGGGGCCGCATACGCGTCATCCGGAACGGCGTCGTCGATCCGACGCCGATCGGGCCGGCACCGCAGTCGCTCGCCGTCAGCCTGGGCGGCTACCTCGACGTCACACTCGATCCGCAGTTCGCCACCAACCGCCGCATCTACCTGGCCTATTCGAAGCCGGGCACCGGCGGCGGCTTCGACGCCACGACGGCGGTGTATCGCGCGCGATGGGACGGCGGCTCGACGCTGACCGAAGGCAAGGACATCTGGGTGGCCGATGCGTACCACGGCGCGCCCGGCACCGAGAAGCTGCCAGGCGTGCTGGGCCCGGCGACCGGCAGCTACGGAACGCGCTTCGCGTGGGATCCGGCCGGCAACCTGTTCGTCTCGCTCGGCGACCGCAACATCGGCGTGAAGGCGCAGGATCCGAACTCGCACATCGGCAAGATCGTGCGCATCACGACCGACGGCGGCGTGCCCAAGGACAACCCGTTCGTCGGCAGGGCCGGCTACAAGCCCGAGATCTGGACGCTCGGCCATCGCAACCCGCTCGGCCTCTACGTGAGCCCGATCGACGGCCGCTTGTGGGAGACGGAAGAGGGGCCGCAGGGCGGCGACGAATTGAACGTGATCGAGAAGGGGAAGAACTACGGCTGGCCCGAGGTGTCGCTGGGACGCAACTACGACGGCACCGTCGTCGGCAAGGGCTTCAGCGCGCCCGGTTACGAAGAGCCGATCGTCTACTGGGTACCGGCCATCGCGATCTCGGGGCTGTCGATCTACAACGGCGACAAGTTCCCGAACTGGAAGGGCAGCGCCTTCGTCGGCGGCATGCGCAACAACACCGGCCAGCACGTGCAGCGCGTGTGGTTCAACGACAAGGGGCTGCCGGTGGGCCGCGAGATCCTGCTCGCCGATCTGAAGCAGCGCATCCGTGAGATCAAGCCGGGGCCCGACGGCTATCTCTATGCGCTGACCGACGAAACGTTCGGCGCGATCCTGCGGATCGAACCTCCGGCTGTTTCCCAGAAGTAGGGGCCGCCTTCAGGCGGCCCGTCAGAAATAGTCCGACCTCCACCAGAACACGCCTTCCGGCCCCGGTGGCACCTCGATGCCGCCGGCCAGCGGGCGCACCATGAAGACGTCCTTCGAGTCGCCGCGGTTCGACAGCGTGAGCTGCGGCGGCACGGGGAACCCCCGCGGCCACCACGCGCGGATGATCGGCTCGCGCAGCGACGGCTCGCGGGCGAGCAGCACCTCGAACATCGCCCCCAGCCGTGCGCCGGCCGGATCGCGATCGCCGGCTTCCTCGAGCGTCCATCCGTACTGGTTCTGCGACAACACCACGTAGGCCGCAGCGCTCACCCCTTCCTCGGCCACGAAGAACTCGAGCTGCCGCGTGCCCGGCGTGCTGAGGCCGGCGAACAGGCGCTTCTTGGCGATCGCGTAGTGCACGAGCGGCGCATCGCGCCGCAGCGCGAGGCGGGCGTCCGCGGATCGAACGGCGTGCATGGCGGCAATCGCGGGCAGGTCGCGATCGTCGCCGAAGCGCACCAGCGTCATCGGCGAACCCTTGCGTCGTGGCACGCGCACCGTGACTTCGTCGAGGGCGACCGTCGAAAAGCCGAGCCGCTCGTAGAAGGTCGTGCCGATTTCGGAGAACAGCCCCGCGAGCAAGGCGCCTTCCTGCCGCGACTGGTCGATGACGTGCTCGACGAGGCGCGACGCGTGGCCCTTGCCGCGATGCCCGGGCACGGTCAGGACGGCGCCGATGCCGCACATCCAGCCGTCGCGTCCGTCCACGCTCACCGGCAGCCGATAGCGCTTCAGCGACGCCACGTGCTCCCCACCGTCGGTCAGCATTACGAACCGCTGGAGGTGCTCGCGGCCCCAGGGGGTGCGCAGCTGGCCCCGGCTCCACTTCGAGTAGGCCTCGCGGGACAGCCCCTCGTGCCAGACCGGAAAGGTGTCGTCGAGCACCCGCTCGATGAGCGGCCCGTCGGCCAGCACTACACGCATGCAATCGATGATTTTACTGTGCGAGACAACGCCGCCGGTTTGCGGTAGAAACGCACATGGCCGATACGACCACTGCTGACGACCTGCGTTATCCGGTCGGCCGGTTCAGACCGCACGCCTCGCCCGATCGATCGCACCGCGCCGCCGCCATCGCCGACATCGCCGCGTTGCCCGGGAAGATCCGCGCCGCGGTCGCCGGACTCGACGATCGTCAGCTCGACACGCCGTATCGCCCTGATGGCTGGACCATCCGGCAGGTCGTGCACCACGTGGCCGACAGCCACATGAACGCGCTCATCCGGTTGAAGCTCGCGCTCACCGAAGACGGGCCCGTCATCAAGCCGTACGACGAGAACGCCTGGTCCACTCGGGCGGATATGCGGCTGCCGATCGACGTTTCGCTGGCGATCATCGACGGCGTGCACCGCCGCTGGGACGCCCTCAATGCGGCGCTGACGGAGGCCGACTTCGAGCGCCCTTGGACCCACCCCGAGCACGGCAAGACCTTCACCATCGACTGGCTGCTGCAGAACTACGGCTGGCACTCGCGCCACCACGTCGCGCACATCACAGCGCTGCGGGCCCGCCAGAACTGGTAGCGCCCGGCACGGAGCCTCGCCAGGTGGTAGAATTTGCGCCTCCACCGTGGCCAGCGACAAACCTCACCTCGGCGACGCTCTCGGCATGATCGAAACGCGCGGCCTCATCGGCATGATCGAAGCCGCCGACGCCATGCTGAAGACGGCCAACGTCGTGCTCGTGAGCTGGCAGAAGGTCGATGCCGGCCTGGTCACCGCGATCATCCGCGGCGACGTGGGATCGGTGAAGGCCGCGACCGATGCCGGCGCCGCCGCCGCCCGCCGTGTCGGCGAGCTGGTCGGCGTGCACGTCATTCCGCGACCGGCCGACGACCTCGAGAAGATTTTTCCGATCGGCTAGGAGCGAGGCTGCGCCTCGCCAGGCAGTGTCTAATTGCCCGCCCTACGGGCGGGCAGGCTCCGTGACGGCGGCTTGCGCTTGCGCTCGCGGGCAATCACCGGGCGCATCGGCAGATCCTCCCCCACCATCAGCAGCGGCTGCGACGGATCCTCGAGATTGAACAGCCGCCCGTCCTGCATGCGCCCGAAGATCTCCTCGCCCGACGCGAACAGCGTCATCGGCCCGCCGTCGCCGATCGCCTCGTAGAGGCGGATGCGGAAGACGTCGCGCAGCGTGTCCAGCAGATGCCGCAGCCGGGGAATCGAAAAGCCACGGGCGCGCAGGTCCGCGAGCGCCTGCAGTTCCAGGACGTCGAACGGCGTGTAGCGGCGCTCGGTGTAGCCGCCGGCCTCGGTCTTCTGCGACGCCACGGCGGGCGTGAACAGCCGCCGCGAATCCCACCACTGCAGCTGACGGGCGCTGAGGCCCGTCATCGCGGCGACCTCACGCGAGCTATAGAGTTTCTTGAGACGCATCACAAACCGGCCCGGCTCGGACGCATCATCTCCATGCCGGGCCCCTCGTGTCCATCCATGACCAGATCCGCCACGAGGGACGCCGTCAGGGGCGTCAGCAGGATGCCATTGCGGAAGTGGCCGGTGGCGTAGAACAGGGAGGGCATCGTGGACGAGGCCCCGACGATCGGGAGCTCGTCGTCGGTGCCGGGCCGCAACCCCACGCGGGCGCCGGCGAACACGGCGTTCTCGAGCGCCGGGAACCAGCTCGTCGCCGCGTTGAGCAGCGACCGAACGCCGGCGGCGGTCGGGCGATCGTCGAAGCCGACGTTCTCGACCGTGGCGCCGACGAGTACCCCACCGTCCTGCAGCGGCACCACATAGCACCCCGGTCCCCACAGGACGTGCCGCGCCACCGGCCGCTCGACCTCAAGGCGTACGAGCTGCCCGCGCACGGGGCGCACGGCCGGATGCGGATTGCGGCCGCTCGCCGCTTCGAGGCCGGCGCGCACCGGAATGAGAGGCGACCAGCTGCCGGCAGCCATCACCGCCGCGTCGCTCTCGATGCGCCCGTTCGACGTATGGACGCAGGCGCCCGTAGCGGCGCCGCCCACCTGGGTCACGACGGCCGTCTCGAACACGACGCCACGCCGGGTGGCTCCGGCAACGAGCGCGCGCATCAGCGAGTCGGCCACGACGTAGCCGTGCGAGGGGATGAGGAGCGCGCTGTGCACGCTCGGCGAGAGATCCGGTTCGATCTCCCGCACCTCGTCCTTGTCGAACAGGCGGTGCACGACCCGCGCCTGCGCCAGCTCGCGCGCCAGCGCGGCCAGACGAAAGGTTTCCGCGTCGGCGGCCGCGACCTGCAGCGTGCCGCACCGGCTGTACTCCACCCCGAAGCCGGCGTCAGCGGTGACACGCTGGATGAACTCGTCGTAGAGCGCGAGGCTGCGAACGCCGAGCTTCAAGAGGGAGGGGACGTGACCTTCGATGTAGGGGGCGAGGATTCCGGCCGACGCGCGCGTCGCGCCTTGGCCGGGCGCGCGGGAGTCGATGACATGGACCCGCGCCCCCCGTTGCGCGAGCTCGTATGCAACGGCGCAGCCTATGATGCCTGCGCCGACGACCGTCACTTTCACGCAGGTCGATTTTATGCGTAACCCGAATGGGTGAGGGAAAAACCCTCAGGCGGGTCTGACGCCGCGCCCTGTGTCAGAACCGCAGCGACAGGCCCAGGTTCACGCGGCGGGCGTTCTGGACAGCCGTCGCCTGGGCGTAGAACTGCGACAGCAGATTGCCACTGTAGGCCTGCGGAATCACGCGGTTGAGGGGATTCTGGGCGTTGATGAAGAACTCGACGCTGTAGCGCGAGTTGTCGTTGAAACCGCCGCCACCGCCGGGGTTACCGCCGCCGCGGGGACCCTGGGCCGCCGCGTTCAGGGGGCGGCCGCCGCGGGTTGAGCCGCCGCGCGAGCCGAAGCCGATCTGGCGGGTGATGCGCAGGGAATTGAGATTCCAGTAGCCCTCGCCGCGGGCCGAGTTGCGGCCCACGCCGGCCGGCCGATCGTTGATGACGCCGTCGTTGTTGTCGTCGCGGCCGGTGGTGATGTTGTAGGCGGCCCCCGACTGCGCGACGAACTGGAACATGCCGCGGAAGCCGAGGACGAGCGGCACCTGCGTCTGCGCCTGCACCTGATGGCGGACGTCCTGGCCCTGCGGCCCCCAGTCGAGGTCCGGGTTCAGGCTGTTGGACGGGAGCGTGGTCGCGCCGTTGGCATAGCTGTTCGCGCGGCCCAACGTGTAGCTCACGTTGAAGAAGATGCGCTGCTGCGGAATCAGCAGGCGCGTCTGGAACGACACGCGATCGGACTCGGTCTTCCCGTCGGAATCGAACTGCGTGATGATGCCGACCGCCTGGTCGGGACGCACGCCGTCGACCGGCGTGTTGATGTCGCGGGCCCGGTACTGGTTGCGGCCGCGGAGCATCTGATACGACACGCTGGTGCTGAAATTCTGGCGGAGCTGGCGCTCGACGCTGACCGACGCCTGGTGCTGGTAGGGGAGGTCGAGGTTGGCCGCCGCCTGCGTGCGGCCGCCGGCCAGCACCTGCTGTGTCGGCGCGGCAGTGATCGTCCCGTCCTCGTTGGTCTGGTAGATGTAGCGGATCGTGAGGTCCGTCTGCGACACGCCGTTGAGTCGCAGCGTCTGGTCGAAGAGGGTGGCCTCGTACCAGTCGTAGTAGAGGCCGTAGCCGGCGCGGATAGCCGTGTTGCGGATCGGGTTCCACGTGACGCCGACGCGCGGCATCAGGTTCAGCCCATCGCCGATGTGCGACTGCACTTCGTTGCGCACGCCGTAGCCGATCGTGAACGCTCTGTTGACCCGCCACTCGTCCTGCAGGTAGAGGCCCAACTGGTACTGGTGGAACGAGGTGTCGACCGTGCCGATGCGCTGCTGGAACTGCAGCGGCCGGTCGGCGTTGTAGTCCGCCAGGTTCGCGTACGTCAGGCGGCCGTACTTGTTCTGCTCGTCGAACGTGTCGTAGCGGCCGCCCTCGAGCAGGGCGCCGACGCGCGCCTGGTGCTTGCGGCCGACGCTGAAGTCGACGTTGTCGGCCATTTCCCACGTGGACGTCGTCCGCCGGTTGTTGACTCCCGCGCCGCCCGTACTGAAGGCTTCCTGCACGACGATCGTCTTGGCGTCCGTCACCGACGTCGCCTCGCTGTAGTTGCGATTGACCTCGAAGCGGACTTCGTGCAGCGTCGACTTGCCGATGATGCCCTGGACGCGGGCGCGCACCGTGTTGCCGTCGTTGTGCCGCGTCGACGCCCGTTCCGGCAGGTCGAAGCTGCCGAGGCCCTGGTTCGAGCTGTCGGTCTGCGACCGCTGATACTCGATGTACAGGCTCTGGCTCTTGTTGAGCGAGTGCTCGATCGCGGTGTTGAAGTTGCCCCGCTTGGTCGGCACCCGCACCTGGCTGCCGAGGCTGTTGCCGTCCTTGTCCACCGCGATGATCGTGTTGGCGGTGAACGCGTCGTTGGCCTGGCCGTTGAAGCGGAACGCGGTCTTGCCCTTGACGATCGGTCCGCGCAGACCGAACTGCGCGCTCTTCTCACCTTCGGGCGTTTCCACGCGCGCCAGGGCGTTCCGCGCGTTCCACGCGTCGCCCTTGAAACCGACGTTCAGGTTACCCGCCAGTTGCGGGCTCGGCCGCGTGATGATTTCGATGCTCGCCCGTCCCGCGTCGTGGCCGTCGGCCGAGAACGAGTTCTGCCGGATGCGGATCGCGCGGATTTCGTCCTTGCTGGGGAGACGCCCGCCGCGGAAGCCGTTCATGAAGAATGTCGCCCCGCCGGGCCCCGCGAGCGCTTCGAGCTGCGCCTGTAGATCGTCCGCATCGTCCGGGAGCGCATCGATCTCCACCTGCGTCAGCGTCGTCGTCGCCGCCGACTCCTTGGTGCTGTCGCTGGTGGTGTCGTTGACGACGACGTCCTCTTTCAGCCCGGCGATCTTCAGCGTGACGGTCTGATTGACGGCGCCGCGCCGCAGGTTGATCGGCACCGACACGGCCTCGAAACCCGGATAGTCGACAGCGATGGTCGCTTGACCGATCGGCAGCGGCGGCGAGATCGCCCGGCCGCGATCATCACCCACGAACGTCACGGGCTCGCCCGCCGCCGGCGTGACCGTCACCGTGGCGGCGGGGATGCCGGCGCCGGTCTCGTCGACCACGACCAGACGCAGCTCGGACGTGTTGGGCTGCTGGGCGGCGACCGACGAACCGAACAGCGTCAGGCTGCAGAAGGCGATGAGCGCGATGCGATAACGATTCATTTTTCCTGTACGAAAGCGTTCGATTTGAAATTCGGGTTGACCTTGTAGCCTTTGACTTCGAGCTCTTCCTGCACCAAGCCGCTGCTGCCGCGGGAGATGACGTGCGGAAGCTGCACGCCGTTCACCGCCTTGTACCCCGAGAGGTACATCTGGATGGTGGCGGGGCCGCCCGCCGCCGCGGACGCGGCCGGGGCCGCAGCCGGCGGCGTGTCGCCGCCACGCGCGCCGCGGCCGCCGCGCCGGCCGAGATCACCACGGCCTCGGGCCGCGGGACCTTCCCACATCATCATCAGCGGCATGTGCGTCATCTGATGCAGCAACAGACGGATGGGCGGGTGATTGGGCTGCGTGATCTCGACGACGTCGGCCAGACCCTCGGGGGCCTGCCCGGTTCCGATCCACGCCACGGTGCCCTTCGTCTCCAACAGAGTCGCCAACACCAGCCGCGCCACTTCCTGCTGACGCTGCGCGAGCTGCAGCTGCTTGAGCCGTTCCGGATCGATGCCGGCCTGATCCGAATTCCCTCGGGCCGCACCGATCAACTCGCCGAGCGCACCACCACGGCCGCCGCGATCACCGCCGGGGAACCCGCCACCGCCGCCGCGAAATCCGCCACCACCGCCACGATCGCCGCCACCCTGAAACCCGCCGCCACCAGGAAACCCGCCGCGCCCCGGAAACCCGCCACCGGAGTTGTCCCACGCTTCGGTGCCGTTCAGCGCTTCAGTGCGTTCGATGATCAGACCGGCGTTACCCCCGATGGCGATCTCCTCGACGCGCTTGTACTTGTCAAGGCCTTCGAGCTGGATCGTGAAGTCGCCCTCGAGCGCCTGATCGCCCTGCGCCCGGCGGCTGACGCCCTTGAACTCGAGCCTCTGAATCGCCGCCAGCTTGGCCACGCCGCCAAGCGCCTTCCGCGCCTCGTCCATCAGCGCCGCGCCCTTGACGGTGTCGTTCGCCATCTGGCCCGTCATGCCGGTGATGGTCCCGCCTTTGACCGGCGCGACCGGCGCCGTCGGCGCGTTCGGAACGTTCGGCTGCCTGGGCTCCGGCGTCTCGAACTCCTGGGCACTCGCCAACGTGGCGCACAGCACGACAGCTGCGCCCGCGCACACTGCTCGCGTCGATTTCATGACGTTCATTATCGAAGCCCTTTTTGCTGAGGTCGTTAAACCTCAGCAAAGAAATTGTTAAGGATGTAAAAGCTTACGAGTCAGCATTTTACGGCGCTTTTATCCGTGCTACACTCTGCTTCGTGAAGCTCACCCGGCCGTCGGGTCTCACGCTGCTTACAGCCGCGCTGCTGGTGCTGCTGCCGGCGCTGGCAGTCCTGCAGTATCGCTGGGCGGGTCAGGTCAGCGAGGCCGAGCGCGAGCGGATGCAGCACAACCTGCGCAACGCCGCCTCGCAGTTCCGCGACGCCTTCGATCTCGAGGTGGGACGCGCCGTCCTCGGTCTGCAGGTCGGCCCTATTACCGCCCGCGACGGCGCCTCGGAGCAATACACCGATCGATATGAGGCCTGGGCGGACACGTCCGAGCACCCGCAGCTCGTGTCCAACATCTTCCTGGTGGATTCGGCCAACGCCCAGCTCCGGCTGCGGCGGTTCGATCCGGCGGCGCACGTGTTCGAACCGGTGGCGTGGCCCGAAGCGATGGCGGGCTGGCGTTCAGAACTCGAGCGCCAGCTGCGTGACTTCAATACCGGCGTGGCGCCGGACCGCCGCGGCGCTTTTGCCGACGACGAGTCGTTCATCATCAGCCCGCTCCGCAACCTGATCGGCACCGCCGGCTCCGGCGGTCGTCCGACCTCGATCACGCCGGTCTTCGGCTTCACCGTCATTCAGCTCGACGTGCGCTACATGCAGGAGCAGATCCTGCCGGCGCTCGCGCGCCGCTTCTTCATTCATCAGGACGGCGACAGCTACCGCGTGGCAGTCGTGTCGGTCACCACACCGTCGCGCGTGCTCTACAAATCAGACCCGAGCGCTCCTGTGGAGGGCACCAGCGCCGACGCCACCGAGATCTTCTTCGGCCTCCGCAGCGGCGGACAGCGGTTCTTTTTCGGCCGCGGCGGTGGAGGCGGCGGGCGTCTCGGCGTCGCGCCCGGACCGAACGACGAGCGGCGCCTGCCGCCGACTGAACCCCGGACGCCGCGTGACGAGGAGCTGGGACGCTGGCGTCTGCTCGTGCAGCACGCAAGCGGATCGCTCGAGACCGCCGTGGCCAGCGTGCGCCGGCGCAATCTCGGACTCAGCTTCGGCATGCTGCTCCTGTTGAGCGTCAGCGTGGCGCTGCTCGCCGCTGCATCGCGGCGCGCGCACCGTCTGGCCGACCAGCAGATGGAGTTCGTGGCGGGCGTCACGCACGAACTGCGGACGCCCGTGGCCGTCATCCGCTCGGCGGCCGAGAACCTGTCGCACGGCGTGGTGGGCAATACAGACCGGGTCAAGCGCTACGGCACGGTCATCGAGTCCGAGGCGCGGCGCCTCGGCGAGATGATTGAGAGCGTGCTGCAGTACGCGGGACTCGAATCGGGGGCCAGCCTCGGCAACACCGCGCCGGTGTCGCCTGCCGAGATCGTCGACGCCGCAATCGACACCGCCATTGCCGCGGCGGGCGCCGGCAGTTTGACCGTGCAGCGCGACATCGCCCCCGATCTGCCCGACGTGATGGGCGACGCGGCGGCGCTGCGCTCGGCCATCCAGAACCTGCTCGCCAACGCCGTGAAATACGGCGGTCCCGATCGGTGGGTCGGCGTGCGCGCTGAACAGATCGCCGGGCGGCGGCCGGAGATCTGCATCACCGTGAGCGATCACGGCCCCGGGATTCCGCCGGCCGACCTGCCGCACATCTTCGAGCCGTTCTATCGCGGCTCTGATGCCGTAGCGGGCCAGGTGCACGGCAACGGCCTTGGCCTGTCGCTGGTGCGGCGCATCGTCACGGCACACGGCGGGCACGTGGCCGTGAGCAGCAAACCCAACGTCGGCACGACGTTCACCCTGACCCTCCCGGTGGCGCCGCCGCAGTCGCGTCCAAGCGCGGTTGCGAGCGGGGCGAGTGTCGCGGCGCACACCGCCCACACCTGAGGTCCCACGGTTTCTGTGTCCCGTAAACTGCTTCTCGTCGAAGACGAGCCTGGCCTCGTGATGACCCTCACCGACAGGCTCGCGTCCGAGGGCTTCGACGTGGAAAGCGCCACCGATGCGCACTCGGGCCTGGCCCGGGCCACGAGCGGCCAGTTCGACGTCATCCTGCTCGACGTGATGCTGCCCGGCGGCAACGGCTTCGACATCTGTCGTGCGGTGCGGCAGAAGGGCATCCAGACACCCATCCTGATGCTCACCGCGCGCGGACAGGTCGTGGACCGCGTCGTCGGGTTGAAGCTCGGCGCCGACGACTACCTGGTGAAGCCGTTCGAGATGGCGGAGCTGCTGGCGCGCATCGAAGCGCTGCAGCGTCGCAGTGCGTCCACGGCGGCGGCCGCCACAACGTCGGAGAGCTACCGGTTCGGCGACGTGACCATCGACTTCCGCCGCGCCGAGGTGACCAAGAACGGCGCGCCGGTGGAGCTCTCCGCGCGCGAGTTCAAGCTGCTGCGCTATTTCATCGAGCATCGGGGCGCGGCGCTATCGCGCGACGAGCTGCTGAACGAGGTGTGGGGCTACAACGCCATGCCGTCCACGCGCACGGTGGACGTCCACATCGCCTGGCTGCGGCAGAAGATCGAAGACAACCCCCGTCATCCTCAGCTCATCCTGACCGTTCACGGGCTGGGGTATAAGTTCGCAGGCTAGCCCTGGGAACGCATGGCGGCGTCCTCGGGGATCAGGACATGGCGCCCTGAACAGGACAGCGTTTTTCGGGCAATTTGTGCGATCTTGGGCCTGATCGTGCCGGACATGGCGGGCACAACCCTTGCTCTGGTGAACGGCCAAGGGAGCTGGATATGCAGATCACCAGGACCACCATCGGAATCGTGGCGCTCGTCAGCCTGGCGGCCGGAGCCACCGGAGCGCTGATCGCCACGCGCGCCGGCCGCACCGAGGCCGCTTCCGGGCCGGCTGCTCCCCTGACCACGGGTCCGGCCGTCGTGGAATCCGAGGGTGTGGTGGCCCCGGCCGTGCCGGCGCCGCCGGCCGACGCTCGCCCGAAGACGACGGTGGCTGCGCGCCCCGCGCCCGTCGCCCACGCGGCACCGGCTCCGGCCGGGACGCCGTCGAACTCCAGCACGCCCGCACCCGTCGCACAGACGTCCACGACACAGCCCGAGACGCCCGCGCCGCTTCCGGCCGAGACCCCGCATGTCGCGGAAGTAGCGCCTGCACCGCCCGAACCGCGATTCGAAGATCTCGAGCTGCCGGCGCAGTCGGTGATCGGCCTGCAGCTCGAAACGTCGGTGACGAGCGAGACCGCGCGCATCGAGGACGAAGTGATTGCGCGCGTGACCCGCGACGTGCGTGTCGGCGACCGGGTGGCCATTCCGGCCGGCTCGAAGGCGCACGGCGAGGTGACCTTCGTCGAGCGCGGCGCGCGCGTGCGCGAACGCGCCCGCCTGGGCGTGCGTTTCACGTCCATCGTGCTGGGCGACGGGACGCGCCTGCCGATCGACACCCAGCCCATCTATCGCGACGGCGACTCGATCCGGAACGAGAACGCCGCCAAGATCGGCGGCGGCGCCATCGGCGGCGCCATCATCGGGGGCATCCTCGGCGGCGCCAAGGGTGCGGCGATCGGCGGCGCCCTCGGCGGCGGCGCCGGCACCGCCGCGGTGGCGGCGGGCGGACGCAATGCGGCCACGCTTCCCGCCGGTTCGCCGGTCACCGTCCGTATCGAGCGCCCGGTCACCGTCAGCGTCGAACGCTAGTTTCGTAGAGGCGGGTCTTAGACCCGCCTGCAGGGCGGTCTGAAGACCGCCCTCTACGTACGCACTACAATGCGCGCAGGAGGCGCACCATGATCCTGCGCGCTGTCTTGTCTCTGGCCCTCGCGACCGCCGTCGCCGCTTCAGCCTTCGCCCAGGTCCGCAAGGCCGAGCTCGCGGGCGTCCGCAACTATTCGAAGGTGGACGCCACGGTCGGCTGCGCCGGCGCCACCGACGCGTCGGCGATGACGGCACTCAAGGCCGAAGGCTACGTGTCCGTCGTGAACCTGCGCATGCCCACCGAGCAGGGCGCCGACGTGGAGGCGGGGCGCGCCGCCGCGCAGAGCGCCGGGCTGAAGTACTTCCACCTCCCGTTCAACACCGCGATGCCCGACGCGGCCGTCGTCACCAGATTCCTCGCCACCGTGGCCGACAAGGCCAACCAGCCGGTATTCATCCACTGCGGCTCGGCCAATCGCGTCGGCGGCATGTGGATGATCAAGCGCGTGCTGCAGGATAAATGGCCGATCGATCAGGCGCGCACCGAGGCCGAGGCGATCGGCCTGCGCGAGCCGGCCATGATCGCGTTCGTGACCGAGTACATAAACACGCACAGGTAGCCGCCGGTCTTCAGACCGGCGTCACCGTAAGAGCAGCGCATGGATCCAGTCGAGTTCAGGCGCCAGGCGCACACCCTGGTGGACTGGATCGCCACGTACCTCGAACAGGTCGAGCGCTACCCTGTCGTGCCGCGCGTGGCTCCGGGCGACGTGCAGTCGGCGCTGCCGCCGCAGGCGCCCGAACACGGCGAGCCGTTCGAGTCGGTGCTGGCGGACTTCGAGCGCATTCTCGTGCCGGCGCTCACGCACTGGAACCATCCCGGATTCCTCGCCTACTTCGCCAGCTCCGCCAGCCCCCCCGGCGTGCTGGGCGAAATGCTGGCAGGCGCGCTCAACCAGCAGGCGATGCTCTGGAAGACGTCGCCGGCATCCACCGAGCTCGAAGCGACGACGCTCGGATGGCTGCGTCAGCTCGTCGGCCTGCCCGGGGCGTTCGAGGGCGTGATCTACGACACCGCGTCGGTCTCGACGCTGCACGCGCTGGCCGCCGCGCGCGAGCGCGCGGTGCCGGGCGTGCGCGCGCACGGGCTCTCGGGAGCAGGCAGGCCCTTGCGAATCTACGCATCCGAGCACGCGCACTCGTCGGTGGACAAGGCGGTGATGACGCTCGGGTTCGGCCTCGACGCGTTGCGCAAGATCCCGGCCGACGCCGAATTCCGCATGCGGCCGGACGCGCTGGCGGCGGCCATCGACGAGGACGTCGCCCGCGGCATCCAGCCGGTGGCGGTAACCGCGACGATCGGCACGACGTCCACCACCAGCGTCGATCCGGTGGCCGCGATCGCCGCGGTGTGCGCGGCGCGCGGCGTCTGGCTGCACGTGGACGCGGCCTATGCCGGCGTGGCGGCGATGGTGCCCGAGCTGCGGCCGCTCTATGCGGGCTGGGAGCGAGCCGACTCGATCGTCCTCAACCCGCACAAGTGGCTCTTCACGCCGATGGACGTCAGCGTGCTGTACTGCCGTGACATGGACGTGCTGCGGGCCGCCTTCTCGCTCGTCCCCGACTTTCTCAAGACCGCCGAGGGCGAAGCCGGGGTGCGCAACCTGATGGACACCGGCATCCAGCTCGGTCGGCGCTTCCGCTCGCTGAAGCTCTGGATGGTGATGCGCGACTTCGGCGCCGAAGGGCTGCGCGCCGTCTACCGTGAGCACCTGCGGCTGGCACGCCTGTTTGCGTCGTGGGTGGACGCCGATTCACGCTTCGAGCGCGTGGCGGCGGTGCCGTTCAGCGTGGTGTGCTTCCGACTGCGGGGCGCGGATGCGCTCAGCGAAGAACTGATGGAGCGCGTGAACTCGACCGGCGAGATCTACCTGTCCCACACACGGCTCGACGGACGCTTCGTGATTCGGCTTGCCATCGGCCACTACCGGACAACGGAACAGCATGTCGCGCGCGCGTGGGAGCTGTTGCGAGACGTGTCGGCTCTGGGCTCTGGGCTTTAGGCTCTGGCTGGCTTTGGGTCCGTGAGGAACGTCTCGATCGCGCCGAGCACTTCGGCGGGCGACTCGATCCACGGCATGTGGCCGGCGTTCTCGACCGTGACGAGCCGTGCGTTCGGCAGCAGGCGTGCCCACTCGCGTCCCGCGGCATACGGGGCGCTGCGATCCCGGCGACCGTGGACGGTCAGCACCGGACAACGAACCGCGGCCAGATCCTCCGCGCGAAACGTCAGCGCCTGAAGCGCCGGCATGATGTGCGCGGCGACGAGCTCGAGCGCGTGGCGCTCGCACTCGAGGGAGCACCGCGCGAAGCTATCGAGCTTCCACCCGTCGGCCGGATCGACGACGTAGAGAGGACGCAGCACGTCCCAGCCCCGGCGGCATCGTTCCTCCGAGTCGGAGGGTGCCTCGGCGGCAAAGGCGGCCAGCCGTTCGAGGACGCCGTGGCGCACGGCGATGTCGTCGGCCCGCTCGAGCGCATACGCCGCCCCGCCGTCGGGACCAGCCGGGCCGATCTGAATGACGTGCCCCACATGCGCCGGGAAGCGCATCGCGTAGAGGATCGCCAGGAGTCCCACGTAGGAGTGGCCGAGCACGTCGACGTCGTCCGCGCCGAAGTGCCGGCGAACGGCGTCGATGTCCTCCACCTCGAGATCCAGCTCGCGTGCCAGACGTGCCTCGTCCGTCACGCGATCGGACCGGCCGCGGTTGCGCGCATCGAACGCGACAACCCGCCTCGTCGCCGCGAGGGGCTGAAGCTGATCGAGTAATGGCGGTCCGTTGGGAATCAGCAGCAGGCGCTCGCCCGCGCCCAGGCATTCGAAGTAGAGACGGACGCCGTCATCCGTCGTGATGTAGCCGTCGGTCATCGAGCCACCTCCGACCGCAATCTAGCGGCGAGTTGACTCGCAGAACCAGTCTGGTAATACTGCGTGTACTTCCTGCGGCTCGGGAGCCCACCGAGCCGAATCTCAGAACACTTCGTACCAGCGGCGCGTGCGGTCGGTGACCGCCTTCTGCACTGTTCCGATCTGGTTCGAGATCGACTGCGCGGCGGGCTCGGCGATGCCCAGACCGGTCAGCGTCGTTTTCACGTCGGCCTGCAGCGCCGTCACCTGCTTCTCGCTCAGCTCGCGGGCGACGACGGCCACCCACACCTGCTTCAGCAGCGGCGGGAGCGCCGTCTCTTTGAGCTGCGCGGTCGCGGCGGCGTCGGCGACGAGCCGCGCCAGCTCTTGGATCGCCGCCGTCGCCTCGGGCTTGGTGCCGGACTTCACGAACACCATCAGGTCGTCGGCGAAGTCCTGCTTCGCCTCGGCGTGTCCGGCAACCACGTTGCCGACGTCGCGGCGCAGATCGTCGAGACGGTTGAGATCCTCGCTGCCTGGCATCGGCATCGGCCCATCGGCCATGCGGCAGCCGGCCGCGAGGCAGGCGACCACGCTCAGAGCGGCAAGAAGGCGGAAAGACATCGCCGCCCAGCGTGCCACAATCGGCGCATGTCTCGAAAGAACTTTTCCAGCGGCAGTCCATGGGAGCCGGTGGTCGGCTACTCGCGCGCGGTGCGCGTGGGACCCTACGTCCACGTGGCCGGCACCACCGCCACCGGCGCGGACGGCACCGTGGTGGCACCCGGCGACGCCTATGCCCAGACGGTGCAGACCCTGCGCAACATCGAGCGGGCGTTGACGCAGGCGGGGGCGTCGATGGCCGACGTGGTGCGGACGCGGATGTTCGTGACCGACATCGCCCGCTGGGAAGAGATCGGCCGGGCGCACGGAGAGGTCTTCGGCACCGTCAGGCCGGCCGCGACCATGGTGGAAGTGACGCGGCTCATCGACCCGGCGATGCTGGTGGAAATCGAGGCCGACGCCTACCTGCCTTCGTAGGGGCCACCTTCAGGCGGCCCGTTCGCTTGCGATCCGATTGGGCTTTCGGCTAGGCTTGGAATTCCGATGTTCGCTCTGCACCATGCGCGCCACCACCATCACGGCCACCGGGGCCGGGCGGCGGGACTGCGCGCGCCGAGGGGCTGACAGGCCAACCCTCGACCAGCGAACACAGCAGCCCCGCCACGACCAGGCGGGGTTTTTTGTTGTACGGCCGCCTCGCCGAAGGCGAGGCCGAAGACGCTGTGAGACGACTATGGATTTCTCAAAACTCGACGGACTGATTCCCGCGGTGGTGCAGGACCACAAGAACGGCGACGTGCTGATGGTCGGCTTCATGAACCCGGAGGCCTGGGACATCACGCTGCGCACCGGCTACGTCACCTTCTTCAGCCGCACCCGCAACAAGCTGTGGACCAAGGGCGAAACGTCGGGCAACAAGCTGGCGGTGCGCGACATCCTCATCGACTGCGACGAGGACACCGTGCTCGTGAAGGCCGAGCCGCTCGGCGACGCCAAGGTCTGTCACACGGGGGAACGCACCTGCTTCTTCGTGCGGCCTGAAGGGATCACGATTCCATGAAACTGAAGCTCGGACTGCCCAAAGGCTCGCTGGAGAGCGCCACGATCCAGCTCTTCGCCCGCGCGGGCTTCACGATCAACGTCAACTCGCGCTCGTATTTCCCGTCGATCGACGACCCCGAGATCGAGTGCATGCTGATTCGCGCCCAGGAGATGGCGCGCTACGTCTCGACCGGCATGCTCGACGCCGGCCTGACCGGCCTCGACTGGATTGCCGAGCACGAGGCCGGCGACGGCGTCACGGGGGCCATCGAACCGATCGCCGACCTGGTGTACGCGAAGCAAAGCTTCGGCAAGGTGCGCTGGGTGCTGGCCGCACCGGAAGACTCCGACATCAGGACGCCGAAGGACTGCGAGGGCAAGACCATCGCGACCGAGCTGGTGCGCGCCACCAAGGCCTACTTCAAGAGGCACGGCGTCAACGTGAAGGTGGAGTTCTCGTGGGGCGCCACCGAGGTGAAGCCGCCGATGCTCGCCGACGCGATCGTCGAGGTCACCGAGACCGGCTCGTCGCTGCGCGCCAACCGTCTGCGGATCATCGACACGCTCATGGAGTCGAACACGCAGCTGATCGCCAACAAGACCGCGCTCGCCGACCCGTGGAAGAAGCAGAAGCTGGACAACATCGCGCTGCTGCTCAAGGCGGCCATCGAGGCGCAGGGCAAGGTGGGCATCATGCTCAACGTGCCGCGGACCGATCTCGACAAGATCCTCGGCCTGTTGCCGTCGCTGCGGGGGCCGACGGTCTCTTCGCTGAGCGACCCCGCGTGGGTGGCCGTGAACACCATCATCGAGGAGCGGACGGTCCGCGACCTGATTCCAAAGCTGAAAGCGGCGGGCGGCCAGGGGATCGTCGAGTACCCGCTCAACAAGATCGTGGTGTAGGCGGATGCTGAGAATCGTCGACTCGGGCAACCGCCGTGCGGTGCGGGCGCTGCTGGCGCCGGAGCGCGTCCGCGATGCGGCGACGGACCGCCGCGTGGCCGCGATTGTCTCCGGCGTCCGCCGCGGCGGCGACGCCGCCCTGCGGCGCTACGCGCGCAAGTTCGACGGTCTCGACGGGCCGATCGAGGTGCCGCTCGACGAGATGCGGCGCGCCGCGGCCTCGGTGCCGCGCCCGGTCCGGGCCGCCATCCGCCAGGCGGCCCGCAACATCCGCGCGGTCGCGAAGCGTCAGGTCCCGAAGGGCTGGCGAACGCGTGTGGCGCCCGGCGTCACCGTCGAATCGCGCGTCATTCCGCTCGACCGGGTGGGCTGCTACGTCCCCGGCGGCCGCTATCCCCTCCCCTCCTCGCTCCTGATGACGGCCATTCCGGCCATCGTCGCCGGCGTGAAGGACGTGGTGGCGGTGTGCCCGCGCCCGGAGCCCGTGGTGATGGCGGCGGCGCTCGAAGCCGGCATCTCGCGCCTGTTCCGCCTGGGCGGTGCCCACGCGGTGGCGGCGCTCGCCTACGGCACCGCCACCGTGCCGCGCGTGGACAAGATCGTCGGGCCGGGCAACCGCTTCGTCGCCTCGGCGAAGGCGCTCGTCGCGTCAGACTGCGGCATCGACTTCTATGCCGGGCCCACGGAGATCGTGATCGTGGCCTCCAAGGGACCGGCCGACTGGATCGCGGCCGACCTCATTGCGCAGGCCGAGCACGACCCCGACGCCCGCGCCGTGCTCATCACGCCGAGCCGGACGCTCGCCGAACGCGTGGCCCGCGCGGTGGCCGCGCGCATGCCCGCGGACGGTCCCGCCCGCGCGTCGATACGGGCGCACGGCGGCGTCATCGTCACCGCGTCGCTGCAGGAGGCGATCGACCTCGCCAACGAGGGCGCCGCCGAGCATCTGGTGGTGGACGACGACCGGCTGGCGGCCCGGGTGCGCAACGCCGGGTCGCTCTTCGTCGGCCCGTGGTCCGCGCAGGTGGCCGGCGACTACGCGATCGGCTCGAATCACGTGCTCCCCACCGCGGGCACCGCCCGCGTGCGCGGAGGGCTGTCGGCGGCCGACTTCGTGAAGCAGATCACCGTGCAGCGCGTCACCAAGGCGGGGTTGTCCCGCATCGGTCCGAGCGTCGTGACGCTGGCGCGCGCCGAGGGGCTGAACGCGCACGCCGAATCGGTGGCCACGCGGCTGCGAAAGGCAGGCGACCGGCGATGAAAGGATCGACAGCAAAGGCGCGCGGGGCGGCGTTCGATCGCCGAACGAAGGAGACCGACATCCGTGGCCGTCTGATCATCGACGGACAGGGGCGCTACGACGTCTCCACCGGGATCCGCTTCTTCGATCACATGCTGGAGCTGTTCACGCGGCACGGCGGCTTCGATCTGACGCTCACGGCGAAGGGCGACCTGGACGTCGACCAGCACCACACGGTCGAGGACGTCGGCATCGTGCTCGGCGAAACCGTGCTGAAAGCGCTCGGCGACCGCAAGGGGATCAACCGCGCCGGCTATTTCGTGATGCCGATGGACGAAACGCTCGCCGTCGTCGCCATCGACCTCGGCGGACGTCCGCACGCGAAGGTGGACCTGAAGGTGAAGGTGCGGATGGTCGGCGATCTTCAGAGCGAGCTGGTGCACGACTTCTTCGACGGCTTCGCCATCGGCGCGCGCGCCAACGTCCACGCGAAGGTGCTCTACGGACGCTCCAGCCATCACCACATCGAGGCGGTGTTCAAGGCGTTCGCCCGCGCGCTCCGCGTGGCGTGCGCAAAGGACGCGCGGCTCGCCAAGATGCTGCCGAGCACGAAGGGATTGCTGTGAGGAGACGCTGGTGATCGCGCTCGTCGACTACGGCGCCGGCAATCTGACGTCCGTCCGCAAGGCGCTCACCACGCTGGGCGCTGACTACGAGACGCCGCGCGAGCCGGCCGAGTGCTTCGAGGCCAAGGGGCTCATCGTGCCGGGCGTGGGCAACTTCGCCGCGACGGCCGTCCTCGAGGGCCCATGGCGCGACACGATTGCCGAGGCCGTGCGCCGCGGTACCCCGCTGCTCGGGATCTGCGTCGGCATGCAGTGGCTGTTCGAAGGAAGCGACGAGGCGCCTGGCGTGCGCGGCCTCGGAGTGCTGCCGGGCCAGATTCGGCGTCTCGACGGCAACGCGGAGCAGCGCCTGAAGATTCCCCACGTCGGCTGGAACGCGCTCGAGTTTCGCAAGCCAGCCCGCCTCCTGGCCGGCCTCGACCCTGGCGCGCAGGTCTACTTCACGCACTCGTTCGCCGCGCCGGTGACGAGCGCGTGCGCCGCGGCGACGACACACGCAAACACGTTCGCCTCGGCCGTCGAGGAGGGCAACGTCTTCGGCGTGCAGTTCCACCCCGAGAAATCGAGCGATGCGGGGCTGCAGATCCTGCGGAATTTCCTGGCGCTATGCTGACCAAACGCATCATCGCGTGCCTCGACGTGCGCGACGGCCAGGTGGTGAAAGGCGTGCAGTTCCAGGAGCTGCGCCACGCCGGGGATCCGGGCGAACTCGCGCGCCGCTACAACGTCGAGGGGATCGACGAGGTGGTCATCCTGGACATCACCGCCACCCTCGAGAAGCGTCAGGCGCTGGCGCGCACGATCGGCGCCGTGGCGAAGGAGATCTTCCTGCCGCTCACCGTCGGCGGCGGCATCCGCTCCGAGGAGGACGCCGATGCGGCCGTGGAAGCGGGCGCCGACAAGGTGAGCCTCAACACGGCGGCGCTGAAGAATCCGTCGCTCATCACCACGCTCGCGAAGCGCTACGGCAGCCAGGCGGTAATCGTCGCCATCGACGCCAAGCGTCGCGGCGACCACTTCGCCGTGTTCGTGCGCAGCGGCACCTCCGACGCCGATCGCAACGCCGTGGAGTGGGCACGACAGGCCGAAGCCCATGGCGCCGGCGAGATTCTTCTCACCTCCATGGACCGGGACGGCACGCGCGCCGGCTTCGACAACGAGATGACGGCCGCGGTGTCCGACGCCGTGAACATCCCCGTCATCGCGTCGGGCGGCGCCGGCACGTTCGATCACTTCACCGACGTGTTCACCCAGGGGCACGCCGACGCGGCGCTGGCGGCCTCGATCTTCCACTACGCCGAGTCGAGCGTCACCGACCTCAAGCGGCACCTGCGCCGGCACGGCATTCCGGTTCGTCTCTGATGCTCATCCCTTCGATCGACCTGCAGAACGGCGCCGTCGTCCAGCTCGTGCAAGGTGAGAAGCTGGCCATCCGCGCCGCGGACGCCGAGCCGTGGATCCAGAAATTCTCGCGCTTCCCGCGCGTGCAGCTGATCGACCTGGACGCCGCGATGGGAAAAGGCGACAACGCCGGCATCGTGTCGTCGATCTGCGGGCGGCTGCCGTGCCGCGTCGGCGGCGGCATCCGTTCCGTGGAGCGGGCGCGCGCCGTGCTCGGCGCCGGCGCGCACGCGGTGATTGCGAGCTCGGCGCTCTTTCGCGACGGCGGCGTGGACGTGTCGTTCGCGAAGACGCTCGCCGAGGCGGTCGGACCCGAGCGGGTGATTGCCGCGGTGGACAGCAAGGGCGGCCGCGTGGTGATCCACGGCTGGAAGACCGCGCTTCCAATCACCGCGGTCGAAGCCGTGAAGGCTTTGGAGCCCTACTGCGGCGAATTCCTCTACACCCACGTCGACCTCGAGGGGCTGATGCAGGGCACCAGCATGCCGGCCATCATGGCGGTGCGCGAGGCCACGACGCGTCGCGTGACGGCGGCCGGCGGGATCACGACCTGGAAGGAAATCGACGAGCTCGACGCCGCCGGCTGCGACGCGGTCGTCGGCATGGCGGTCTACACCGGGCAGCTCCCGCTCGATCGGTAGAGCCTACTTCGCGGGCGCGGGATAGGCCGTGGCCGTGCCACGCGGCACGATCGTGAATTCCGGCATTGCGACCGTGGTCAGCGTCCCTCTCAGGCGCTCGAACGCCGCGTCGAGCTCGAACACGTGCGCCCGCCTCAGCCCGAGCGCGCTCTCGTCGGGCTGATAGACCGTGCCGCGGCCGTAGTCGAGGTACGGCCCAGCCTTCTGTTCGATATGCGTGCCGAGCACGTGCGCGACCGGATGCTCACGGACGAACGCGACCAGCCGCTGAGTGCTGTCGGCAAAGGTCGCCAGGTCCGCCTGGTTGACCGAGAGCAACCCCGGATAGAGGCTGTCGCCGGTCAGCAGGATCCCCGTCAGGCGGTCGTAGAGCGCGATGCTGGCTTCGTTGTGACCCGGAAAGGGAATGACGTCGACGATCCGGCCGCCCAGATCGAGCCGTCCGATACCCGCGGGCCAGGTGGTGATGCCAGTAGCCTTCTGAATCGCCGCCGGCGTCGGCGCGATCACCTGGACGCCGGGCAGCGCCTGGAACTGCGGGTCCCCGGCAATGTGATCCCCGTGCGCGTGCGAGTGAATGACGACGAGCGGCACCGGCGGGCGATGCTTGCGCGCTGCCCATTGCGAGATCAGGTCCATCACCACCGGCGCGGTCGGGATCACCTTCTCGCCCGTGGCATCGGCCTCCCGACGGGCGACGCCGGTGTCTTCGAGCAGCGCCCGGTCGTTGCCGAACATCAAATAGAGAAACGGCTTCTCGGCATTGACGCAGCCCGACTCACGCAGAATGTAGAAATCCTCGTTGTACGCCTGCACCTGCCAGTTCGGTACGGTCACGCAGTTCGGGCCGCCGCTCTTCCATCCAGTCGGAAGCACGCCGCGCTCCAGGCCGAGGCCGTCGCCCGCCTGGATCGTCGGCGAGAGCGGCGTCGCCGGCGACCGGGGAATGACGGAGAAATCCGGGTAGACGACGCGCACCGGCTTGCCTTTCATCTGCTGAAACGCTTCGTGCAGCTCGAAGACGTGCGCGCGGCTCAACTCGAGGACGTGCTCGTTGGGCTGATACGTCGTGCCACGCGGGTAATCGAAGTACGCCTGACTGCCCTGTTCGATGTGCGTGCCGAGCACGTGCGCCACCGGGCGCGTCGCTACGAAGTCCACCAACCGTTTCGCGCTGGCTGCGTACGTGTCGATCTGGGTGTCCGCCACGTAGAGGCGACCCGGGTACAGGCTGTCGCCGGTCATCAGGTTGCCGGTTGCGCGGTCATAGAGCGCGATGCTCGCGGCGTCGTGGCCCGGAATCGGGATGACGTCGACAATGCGCCGGCCGAGATCGATCTGGCCGAGCGAGGTCGGCCAGGTGGCGATACCGGCCGCTTTCTGGATATCCGCTGGTGCTGCCGTGATCACCTGCACACCGGGAAGCGCCCTGAATTGCGGGTCGGCCGCTGTGTGATCGCCGTGCGAGTGCGAATGAATGACGACGAGCGACACCGGGGCGTGCTGCTTCTTGGCCGCCCACTTCTCCATGAGATCGAGGACGACCGGCGCCAGCGGCACCATCGGCCGGCCTGCGGGTGCCACGCCGGTGTCCTCGAGCAGGGCCCGCTCCTGGCCGAAGATCAGATAGAGAAACGGCTTCTCGGCGTCGAGGCAGCCCGACTCGCGCAGGATGTAGAAGTCATCGTTATAGGCGTGCACCTGCCAATCGGGCACCGACACGCAGTCGGGCCCGCCGGTGAGCCACGATTCCGCGAGCGAACCCGGCGTGAGGCCGGCACGATCGCTCTCGGCGGCAAAAACCCGGACAGCAAACAGCAGCGCAACGATGAGTGTGCGTGTCTTCACGAGAGCTCCCCGTCTGACGGACCAATCCGGCGCTTTCGGACGAGCAAAGCCCGGACCAGCTGCGTCGCACGGCGGCAAATGTCAGAAGGCAGAGGCGTTGGCGCGCGGACCGTGTCGGGCGCGGATGATGAAAGACGCCAGGCTTGTGGGGTTCGGCTCGGCGGCTGGACAAGGATGTCGCGCGCGCGGGCATTCGAGCACATACTCTGGGGGGTAGGTGCGAATATGCGTCTTGAAATAGGGGAACGGCACGTCGGCAAGGTGACGATTCTGGATCTGGCCGGCAACCTGACGATCGACCAGGATGCGCAACGTCTGAAAGACAAGATCAACAGCCTGATCCAGCAGGAGCGCTTCGCGGTCGTTGTGAACCTGGGCGAAGTCTCGTATATCGACAGCGGAGGGCTCGGCCAGCTGGTCGCAAGCTACGGCTCGCTCTCGAAGACCGCCGGCGGCTTGAAACTGCTGCACGTGAACAAGCGGAATCACGACCTGCTGTCGATCACCCGACTGGTGACCATCTTCGACACCTTCGACTCCGAGGATGAGGCCGTCAAGAGCTTCTCCTAGCCCCTGACCTGACGCGACCCTGCCACTGGAAGTGGCAGGGCGTCCACGTGAGGGCTCAGCGCTGCCCGTTGCCGCGCCCGTTACCGTGCCCGTTGCCGCGATCGTCGCGGTGGTCGCGGCGGTCGTCCCGCTGCTTACCCCGATCCCAGCCGTGGTCGTGACCGAAATTGCCGCGGCTGCCCTCCCACTGACCAGAGTAGTACATGCCGCCGTAGTAGTACGGCTCGACCCAGTACGCGCCCTGATACGGTGGCCGCGTCCAGTAGCCGTCGTGCCACCGGTAATGCGAACCCTGCGGGTACTGGTAGCCCTCGACCCACACATAGTCCGGGCTGGGCCGGTTCGGCACACGATACGCGCGAGGCGCCGGCGGTTCGCCAATGCGGATGCCGACTGACACCTGCGCCTGGACCGCCACGGCCGGAACCAGGAGCAGGGTGGAGACGACGAACGTTCGGAAGAGTCTTTTCATGTCAGCAACCATAGCCCGTTGGTCGCTACGCCGCAGTTCTGCATTGCACAGGTGAGCGGACTAGCGCTGCACGCAGCTCGGCGGCCGTTCCAAATCGCACAGCGAGCATGTGTGCGAGATGGTTCTAGAATGCAGAAGACTCTCCCCCGAGCCCGAGCATGCGCACAACGCCCGCATCGACGGGCCCGTTCGCTGATACACCACTCAAATGGGTCGGAGTGGTCACGGCCCTGCTGGCCCTGCTCCTTCTGCTCAATCAGGCTTCGAACGTCTTCGCCGAGCTCCGCGAGCGCGAGCGGCAGGTCGGCGAGCTGCAGGCGATGGCCGAACGGCAGCAGCGCGCGGGCGCCTATCAGGACGCCTGGGCCAGCCTCGAGCGCGCGGCTGTCACCGCGGATCAAGGCAGCTACCTCGCCCGGCTGGCACGTCCTGAGGCCGCACGGCAGGCCGTCCGGAGCGCTCAGGAGGATCTCGCGATGGCGTGGATCGAGCGCGTGTCGGCGGCGGGCGGCGCACGCTTCTCGGACACGGTCGATCCGCTGCTTTCAACCCTGACGGCCGGCGCCGCGACGGCGGCGGGCCGGCGCAAGGCCGATCTGCTTGCGCACGCCGGCTGGGCGCACTTCCTGAAATCGCGCGACGGCGGCGCCGACGCACAGGACCCCGAACCGTTCTACCGTGAAGCGCTCGACATCGACCCGTCGAATCCGTGGGCGCACGCACACTGGGGCCATTGGCTCGCCTGGAAGCGGCGCCCGGTCGAGGAGGCCACGGCGCACTTCGACGCCGGGCTGGCGTCGGGCCGCGCCCGGCCCTACGTGCGCCGCGTACAGCTCGCCGCGCTGCAGCTGGGCGGCACCGCGGCCGGCCAGGCGGCGTTTCTCGCCGCCGTGGCCGACATGGTGAAGAACCAGGAGCCGGTCGAGCCGGCGGTCCGCGACGCCGTCTACGCGCTCTTCGCGCGTGCATTCGACGACGAGGCGCGGTTCGAGCGGCTCGCCGCCGCGGTGCCCCCCGCAACGCAGATCGCGGTCATCCGCGCGCTGTTCTTCGAGCTCGACTTCGACCCCGCGCGCGTGCCCCCGCGCGACGCGTGGCTGGCCCGGCTGCAGGACGCGGCGGTTGCGGCCGGGGTGCCGGCTCTGTTACGTTAAGTCGCGTAGTCATTACGTTCACCAGCGTAACGGCCGCAGGGTGTGATGGCCCGCTCCTCCGGGCGGGCGGCGACAAGCGATGCCCAATCCATTCGTCTACGGCGAGGTCGTGCCCGGCGAAGCCTTCGTCGACCGCGAGGTGGAGCTCGACCGGCTGATCGGCGATCTCGCCGGCGGCCAGAAGGTGTTCCTCATCTCGCCCCGGCGCTACGGCAAGTCGTCGCTCGTCCGCCAGGCGCTCGACGGCCTGGCGCGCCGCGGGGCCTTGACCGTCGAGGTCACCGTCAGCAGCTACAGCTCCTACCTGGCGTTCCTCGAGGGGTACGCCCGCGCGCTGGCATCGCTCGAGACCAAATGGGACCGGGCGCGCAGCTGGATTGCCGACGCCATTCAGACCACCCGGCCCGAACTGCGCTACGAGCCCAAGGACAGCGGCCTCGGCCGCGTGTCGGTGGCGTTTCCACTGGTGCGCACCGACCGCGACGTCAACCGGCTGGCCAACGAAATCTTCGCGATGCCGGGACAGGTGGCGGCGGCGCGCAAGCGGCCGGTCGTGGTGGCGCTCGACGAGTTCCAGGCCATCGAGGCGTTCAACGGCGGCAGCGTCGAGCATGCCCTGCGCGCCGCGGCGCAGCACCAGCGTCAGGTGGGCTACGTCTTCGCCGGCTCCGAACCGAGCCTGATGGAGAAGATGATCGGACCGCGGCGCCCGTTCTACAAAGCGGGGCCGGTGATCCGCCTCGAGAAGATTCCGGCCGACGTGTTCGCCGAGTTCATCGAACGACGGTTCACCAAGAGCGGCATCAAGCCGGAACCCGGCCTGGGCATGGCCATCGTGGACCTGGCGGGCAACCTGCCCTACGACGTGCAGCGGCTGGCGCACGAAACCTGGGACGACGTGCGCGGCGTCGGCGGCCGCCGGGCCGGGCTCGAGCACTTGCACGCCACGCTGAGCCGTCTCCTCAACGAACAGGAGATCGTGTTCGAGGCGATCTGGCAGCGGCTGACGCTGTCGCAGCGCGCCGTGCTGCGCGCGGTGGTGCTCCAGGGCGGGCGCGAGCTGCTCTCGGCCGATACGCGCAGCCGCCATCGCCTCGGCGGGCCGTCCAGCATCCAGACGTCGCTGGCCGCGCTGATGAAACAGGACCTGCTCCTGAAAGAGGGCCCGCGCTACGTCGTCGTCGACTCGCTGCTGCGGGAATGGGTCGCGCGCAAGACCTTCTGATGCCGATGACGCGCCTGCTCTCACGGCTCGGGCTCGCCACGCCGGAGCTCCGCGCGTGGGCGATGTACGACTGGGCCAACTCGGCGTTCTGGTCCACCGTGGTCACCGCGGTCTTCCCCGCCTTCTTCGCCAGCTACGCCGCCGCGGGGCTCAGCGGCGTGGAGGCGACCTCCCGGTTTGCCTGGGGCACGACGATCGCGCTCACCATCGTGGCGCTCACGGCGCCCGTACTCGGCGCCCTGGCCGATCACCGGCCGCTCAAGAAGCGCTTCCTGCTGGTCTTCCTGCTGATCGGCGTCGCCGCCACGCTGCTGATGGCCACCATCGGGCGCGGCGAGTGGAAGTACGCGCTGGTCCTGTTCATGGTCGCCAACGTCGGCGTCGCGTCCACGCTGGTGTTCTACGACTCGCTGCTGCCCCACATCGCGGCGCCGGACCAGATCGATCGGGTGTCGACCGCCGGATTTGCGATGGGGTACATCGGCGGCGGCATCCTGCTGCTGATCAATCTGGCCTGGATCATGGCCCCCACCATGTTCGGCCTGCCCGACACGACCGCCGCGGTGCGGCTGACATTCGTCAGCGTCGGGGTCTGGTGGCTGCTCTTCTCGCTGCCGCTCTTTCGGCGTGTTCGCGAACCGGCGGTCCGGCTGGAGGCGCTACGAGGGCCTTCGCTGGTGCTGGCCGCGGCGGCCGCCGCGTGGAAGACCTTCGTGGAGCTGCGTGGCAACCGCCACGCGTTCCTGATGCTGGTGGCGTTCCTGCTCTACAACGACGGCATCCAGACGCTCATCCGCATGTCGTCGATCTACGGCGCCGAGGTCGGGATCGACCAGAACGCGCAAATCGCGGCGTTCGTCATGGTGCAGTTCGTGGGCGTCCCGTGCTCGTTCCTCTTCGGGGCGCTCGCCGGCCGCATCGGCGCCAAGACGGCCATCTTCGTGGCGCTGGCGGTCTACATCGCCTGCAGCATCGTCGGCTACTTCATGACGGCGGCGTGGCAGTTCTTCGTGCTGGCCTTCCTCGTAGGCATGGTCCAGGGCGGCAGCCAGGCGCTCAGCCGCTCGCTCTTCGCCCGCATGACGCCGCGCGCGAAGTCGTCGGAATACTTTGGATTCTTCGCCGTGTTCGAGAAGTTCGCCGGCATCTTCGGCCCGCTGCTCTTCGGCGCCTCGGTCACCCTGTTCCAATCGAGCCGCGCCGCGGTGCTCTCGGTCATCTTCTTTTTCGTTGCCGGTGCTATCGTTCTCTCGTTCGTCAACGTCGAGGCCGGCGAGGCCGCGACAAGGAGCGCACATGGCAGCTGACGCAACCGCGAAGAATCAGAAGGCAATCCTGGCCAACCAGGCCAAGGTGCTCGCCAATCAGAAGAAGATCATCGCCAACCAGGGCAAGATCGTCGCGAACCAGGAGAAGATCCTGAAGAAGCTCGGCTGACATCGACGGGCCGCCTGAAAGCGGCCCCTACGAAAGCCGCTTGGAGGAGCGAAGGGTGGCGAGGGCCAGGATCGCCAGCCCCCACCCGGCAAGCGCCAACGCCTGCGGCCACAGGGTTTCCAGCCCGACGCCCTTCAGGAAGATGCCGCGGACGATCACGAGGAAGTAGCGCAGCGGGATGAGCCGCGTGACCTGCTGCACCACGCCCGGCATGTTCTCGATCGGAAAGACGAAGCCCGACAGGAACACCATCGGGATCATGAAGAAGAACGACGACGTCATCATCGCCTGCTGCTGCGTCTTCGAAATCGTCGACACGAAGAGCCCGAGTCCGAGCGTCGTCAGCAGATAGACCAGGCACATCGAAATCAGCAGCGTCAGGCTGCCGCGCAGCGGCACCTCGAACCAGAAGATCGCCACACCCACGACGAGCAGCACGTCCACCGCGCCGATGAGCGCGTAAGGCAGGAGCTTGCCGACGATGAGCTCCCAGCGCGCGAGCGGCGTGACGTTCAGCTGTTCGAGCGTGCCCAGCTCCTTCTCGCGCACGATCGCCATCGACGAAAGGTTGGTCGTCACCACGAGCAGCAGCAGGGCGAGCACGCCCGGAATGATGAAGAAGCGGCTTTCGAGCTGCGGGTTGAACCACACCCGCACCTGCGCGCTCACCAACGGCTCTCCCCCGCCGCGGCCCGCGGCCGCCGCCAGCTCGCGGTTGTAGCCGGCAATCAGCGACCCCGCGTAGCCGAGCGCCACGTTGGTGGAGTTGGCATCGCTTCCGTCGGCCACCACCTGCACCTGCACCGGCTGGCCGTTGCGGATGCGTTCGCCGTAGCGCGCCGGGATGTCGAGCGCCATCCAGGCGCGACCCGAATCAAGGTAGCTGTCGATGCCGGACGCCGACGACACCGAATCGGCGATCACGAAGTTCTGCGACGCCTCGAACCGGCTGACCAGCGCGCGGCTTTCCGCGGACCGGTCCTCGTCGGCGACGACCAGCGGCACGTCGCGCACGTCGGTGGTGGCCGCGTACCCGAGCAGCGTCAGCTGCACGAGGGGCGCGACGATGACGATCGCGAAGAGCCGCGGATCGCGCCGCAGCTCGATCAGCTCCTTGCGAATGAGCGTCAGCAGGCGCTGCATCGTCCCTCCGCCCGCGCGGAGCGCGGGCAATTAAACACTGCCAGGCCTAGCGAGGCGAAGCCTCGCTAGGCCCACTCGCGTTTCAGGCGCAGCGAGGCGAGCGCCAGCACGGCCAACGAGAACGCCGCCAGCGACAGGATGTCCACCCACAGCAGACCGACAGGGACGCCCTTCAGGAGCAGGCCGCGCAGGATCACCAGGAAGTACCGCGCCGGCACCAGATGGGTGACGGCCTGGAGGAACACCGGCATGCTGCTGATCGGAAAGATGAACCCAGAGAGCATCAGGGTCGGGAGAAACGAGGTGAGGAGGGCGATCTGAAACGCCACCTGCTGCGAGTCGGCGATGGTCGAGATCAGCACGCCGAACGCCAGCGCTCCCACCAGGAAGAGCGACACGCAGCCGATGAGCGCCACCCAGGAGCCGCGCACCGGCAGGTCGAAGAGCGCCATCGAGACGGCGACCACGCCGAGCGACGAGGCGAGCGAGATGACGAAGTAGGGCACCGTCTTCCCCACCACGTACGCCGGCGCGCCGATCGGCGACATCCGGATCTGCTCCATCGTGCCCGCCTCCTTCTCGCGCACGACCGAGAGCGCCGTGGAGACGACCGCGGTCAGCATCGCGATGTAGGCGATGAGGCCGGGCACCAGGAACAGCGTGCTCCGCAGCTCCGGGTTGTACCAGACGCGCGGTTCGAGCGTCAGGAGCGGACCGGCGGGCGACCCGAGCCGGGCCTGCACCTCGTAGCGGCTGGAAATCGCGGAAACCAGCCCCACCGCGTAGCCCATCACCGTCGTGGCCGTGTTGGCGTTGTCGCCGTTGATCAGGACCTGCAGCGCCGTACGGCGGCCGGCGGCCGCCTCGGCGCCGAACCGGGACGGAATGACCAGCACGGCGCGTGCGTCGCCGCGATTGAGGATGCCGGTGATGTCGTGGCCGTCGACGACGTCGGCGACGAGATCGAAGTAGCCCGAATTGACGAAGGCGGAGATCACCTCGCGGCTGGCGCTGCTGCGGTCGTCGTCCTGCACGGCCAACCGGATGTTGCGGATGTCGAAGTTGAGAGCGTAGCCGTAGACGAGCAGGAAGAAGGCCGGCACGAAGAGCAGGATCAGCAGGCTCCGCCGATCGCGGCGAATCTGCCGCAGCTCCTTGACGGCGACGGCCAGCACTTTTCGCATCAGGCGGCCGCCTTCCGCTCCGCGACGTCGAGAAACACGTCCTCGAGCGACGGCTCGACGAGACCGCACCCGCTCACGGCGAGACCGGCGGCGCGAAGCCGCGCGGCGATCGCCTCGGTGTCGGCCTGCGGCGTCCTGAGCACCGCGTGCACGGCGGTGCCGAAGATGCTCGTCTTCTCCACCTCCGGCATGGCGTCGAGCGTTTTCATCGCGTCGACGGGAGATGCGGCGCGCACCTCCACGATCGGACGGCCGGCAAACGTCTGCTTCAGCTCGGCGACGGTGCCGAGCGCCGCCAGCGTCCCGGACTGGATGATGGCGATGCGGTGACAGTGCTCCGCCTCGTCGAGATAGTGCGTGGTCACCAGCACCGCGACCCCGGCCTGCGACAGCCCGTCGATGAGGCGCCAGAAGCGGCGGCGCGACAGCGGATCGACGCCCCCGGTGGGCTCGTCGAGGAACACGATCGGCGGCTCGTGGAGGATGGCGCACCCGAGGGCCAGCCGCTGCCGCCAGCCACCCGAAAGCGTGCGCGCCAGCGCGGATTCGCGGCCGCGCAGGCCGGCCATCTCCAGCACGAACTCGCGTCGCCTGGTCAGCCGCTCGCGGTCCAGGCCGTAGACGCCGCCGAAGAAACGGATGTTCTCGTCCACGGTCAGGTTCTCGTAGAGCGAGAACCGCTGCGACATGTAGCCGATGCGGCGCTTGACGCCTTCAGGGTCGCGGCCCACGTCGATGCCGCCCACGGTGGCGGTGCCCGACGTGGGCCGCAGCAGTCCGCACAGCATGCGGATGGTGGTGGACTTGCCGGCGCCGTTGCTGCCGAGGAAGCCGAAGATCTCGCCGGCACGCACGTCGAACGACACGTGATTGACGGCCACGAAGTCGCCGAAGCGCTTCGTGAGATCGCGGACCTCGATGGCGTTGGCGCCGTTCGTCGTCCCCGTCATCGCCCCCTCTATCTCCCCAGGACCCGATCGAGCCGCGCCTCGGCCAGACGCACCGACGCCTGCGCGCGCGTCCGATCCAGCTGGCTCTGCAACAGCTGCAGTTCGGCGTCGAGCACGTCGCCCTGCGCGATGACGCCGGCCCGGTAGCGCTCGCCGACCACGCGCCGCGCCTCGGCGGCGGCGCGCACCGCCTCGTCGGCGGCCGCAACGGCGGCCGTGCCGGACGAAATCTCGAGCGACCGCTGCCGGACCTCGACGGCCAGCACCGAGTCGAACTCGCGCAGCCGCGCGCGCACGGCATCCGCGGCGCCGGCCGCCTGGGCGACGTCGGCCGCCACACGCCCGCCGTCCCAGAGCGACCAGGTCACGTTCACCCCGGCATCCCACGAATCGTCCCAGCGCTCGGCGCGCGGAAAGATCTTCGGGTTCGGCCGCGCGTAGTCTGCCCCGGCACCGACCGCGATCGCCGGTTTGCGTCCCGCCGCGGCGGCGGCCTTCTGCAAGTCGGCCGCGCTGATCCGCAGCTCGAGCGCCTTGCGCTCGGAGCGCCGCGCAAGCCCCTCGCGCGCCAGCGCGTCGAACGTGGGCTCGGCACTGGCGGGGCGCTGCAGGTCCGCCACCGGCTCGACGGCCTGCGACGGATCGAGACCCACGAGCCGGGCGAGATCCGCCGCCGCGACGTCGCGCTGGTTGCGCGCTTCCACGAGCAGCATCCGCTGACGCGCCTGCTGCGCTTCCGCCGAGGCCACCTCATTCGGCGGTACGAGGCCGGCGGCGAGCCGCTGGCGCGCGTCGCCGACATTGACGCCGGCGCGCTCCAGCGCCTCCTCCACCACCCCAACGGCGGCACGCGCGGTGACGACGGCCCAGAACGCGCGCGCGACCTCCAGGCGGAGGTCGGCGCGGGCCGCGTCGACGTCGGCCGCGGCCGCGCCGGCTTCTGCGCGCGCGGCGCGTTCGAGCGCGTCGGTGCGGCCGCCCGTGTAGATCGCCCATTGCAGGTCGAGCCGCGTCCGGTAGTTGTCGGGCACGTCGGGGTAGATTGCGCGCGGCAGCCCCGTGGGTCCCGGCACGAAGAAGGGGGTGACGTGATTGGTCCGCGTATAGCCAGCCGACGCCGACACCATTGGGCGCTCGGCGGCCTCGCGCGCGGCAACGCCGGCCTGCGCCACGGTCTCGCGCGCACGCGCTTCCGCGAGTCGATGGCTGGCCTCGAGCGCGCGGGCGCGCGCTTCGTCGAGCGTCAAGCGGACCACAGGCCCCGGCGCATCCTGCGCGTTCGCCGAACCTGCCGGCCATAACGCAAACGCCAGCAGGAGTACGTGGCTGCCGGTCTTCCACCTTCGCCCTTCGGGCTTCGGCGGACAAGTCACGTCCGTGCCAATGACCCTACGCACCGGCCTGCTCCTTTCGCGCCAGCGTGGCGATGAAGACGTCCTCGAGCGAGGGCGGCACGGCCCGAACGGTGGCACCGGCCAGCGATGTGTGCGCAATCTCCCGCACGACCGCGTCGACCGCTTCATCCGAATCGCGCTCCACTGTGAGGTGCAGCCGCTCGCCGAAGACCTGCACGTCGCTGACACCGGGCAGCGCGCGGGCGGCGTCGGCCGCCCCGGGGCGGCCGGGCGCCGTCACTTCCAGAATGCGGCCGCCGATCAGCGTGCGGAGCCGCGACGGCTCGTCGATGGCCAGCGTGCGGCCTTCGTGCAGCAGTGCCACGCGCGCACACCGCTCGGCTTCGTCGAGATACGGCGTCGACATCACGATGGTGATCCCGCGCGCCAGGAACTCCGACAGCAGCTTCCAGAACTCACGCCGCGACACCGGGTCCACGCCGGTCGTCGGCTCGTCGAGAACGATCAGCTCGGGCTCGTGGACGAGCGTGCAGGCCAGCGCCAGCTTCTGTTTCATGCCGCCCGACAGCTTGTCGGCCAGCCGGCCGCGAAACGCCGTGAGCTGCGTCATCCCGAGCAGCGTGTCGCGGCGCGCCTTGAAACCACGGACGCCGTGAATCTCGGCGAAGAACTCGATGTTCTCGTCGATGGTGAGGTCGCCGTACAGGCTGAAGCGCTGCGACAGGTAGCCCACCCGCGCGGTGACCCACGCGTGATCGCGCACCGGATCGCGATCGAACACGCGGACGGTGCCCGCGTCCACGTGCAGCAGGCCGCAGAGCAGCCGGATCGCCGTCGTCTTGCCCGCCCCGTCCGGGCCGATCAGGCCGAACATTTCGCCCTTGCGGACATCGAGCGTGAGTCCGGCGAGGGCGGTCGCGTCGCCGAAGCGCTTCTCGACGCCGGTGAATTGGACGGCCGCGCTCATGGCAGCACGAAATCCGCGTCCACCGGCATGCCCTGCTTCAGCACACCCGCGGCGTTGTCCACGGTGACCTTCACGCGGTAGACCAGCTTCGACCGTTCGTCCGCCGTCTGCACGTTGCGCGGCGTGAACTCGGCGCGCGGCGAGATGAACGTCACCTTGCCCTGGACCGTGCTGCCGGCATCCGTGCGCACGGTCGCCGCCTGACCGAGCGTGATCTTCGGCACGGCCGGCTCCGGCACGAAGACGTTGGCCCACGCGTGATCGAGGTCGGTGACGACGACGAGCGGCACCCGCGGCGCCACGATCTCACCGGCGTCCGCCAGCTTCTGCGTCACGACGCCGCCGGTCGGAGCCGTCACCTGCGCATCCCGCACGGCCTTTTCGAGCACGGCGAGCTGCGCGTCCACGGTGGCGACCCGCGCCCGCGCCCCTTCGAGCTCCTCTTTTCGCGCGCCCGCACGCACGCGGTCGAGCGCCGTGCGCGACACGCGCACGCGTTCCTCGGCGGCGCGCTTTCGCTCTCGCGCGAGATCGACGCGGGCTTTGGCGTCGTCGCGCTGCTTCTGCGACCCGGCGTTGGCGCTCAGCAGGGCTTCGAAGCGATCCAGGTCCGTCTGCGCGTTCTTGATCTCGACGTCGATCGCGGCAATCTCGCTCGTGGTGGCGTCCACCTGCGCCTCGGCCTGACGCACGTCCTCGGAACGGGCCCCGGCTTCGAAGAGGTGCAGCTGCGCCGCCGCGGACGCCCGCTCGGCGCGGGCGCGCCCGATCTGCAGCTCGGTGTCGCGGGTGTCGAGCGTCGCGATCACGTCGCCCACCTTGACCCGATCGCCTTCGGCCACGCGCAGTTCGACGATGCGCCCGCCGACCTCGGGGGCCACCTGCACTTCGGTCGCTTCGACGTTGCCCGAGGCCGTGAGCGCGTTCGACGGCGGCGGCGGCGTGCACGCCGCGGCGACGCCGGCCGCGGCCACCGCGAGGGCGAGGCGTGAGAAGGTGCTCATGACGGACGCGGTCCTTCCTTCTGAACGAGACGCAGCGCCGTGCGCTGCATGTGGACGATGAAAGTGTCGAGCTGCCTGGGCTCGAGGAGACCGGAGGCGATCTCCTTGGTGGCGAGCACGCGCTGCCGCGCGAAGAAGATGAGGATGGGCGGCATGATCGTGAGGTGCGTGAGCAGCGGATCGATTTCCTGAAAGCTGCCCTCGCGCTGCCCTTGGACCAGGATGTCGCGGACGGCGCCGTAGACGGCGTTCATCAGCGCGAATGTGTCGGGGTCGAAGCGCGGCGCGCCCGACGCGAGCTCGCGCAGCATGATGGGCGGGAACCAGGGACGGGCCGCGGCTTCCTGGATGATCGTCGTGATCCAGCGTTCGAGCTTCTGGGGCGCCGTGCCGGGACCGTCGGCGATGCCGCGCGCCTTCTCGCTGACGGCGCGGAACATGTCGCGCAGCACCTCGATGTAGAGCGCGCGCTTGCTCCCGAAGTGGTAATAGAGCATCGCCTTGTTGACCCGCGCCTTGGCGGCGATGCGGTCTACGCCTCCGGCTTCGAATCCGCGCTCGGAAAACTCCTCGGCCGCCGCCCTGAAGATCGCGGCGTGGGAAGCCTCACTGGATCGGCGTTTGGGCCGGCTCATCGTTAACCAACTAGTTAGTTAATATATCGACTTGGCGGCCACGATCAAGCCCCCACTCGTAGCTGCAGGCCTTCAGGCCTGCCTCCCTTGCGTTAAGTTATGCCGGTGAAAATCGTTGTGACGGGCGGGACGGGCTTCCTCGGGGCCGCGCTCGTGGACGCCCTGCGGAGGGACGGCCACGACGTCACGGTGCTCACCAGACGGCCTGCCCGCGCCACCGGCGAGGTGCAGTGGAACCCCACCGCCGGCCTCGATGTGTGGGCGAGATCCTTCGAGGGCGCCGGCGCCGTGATCAACCTGGCCGGCGAGCCGATTGCCGGCGGGCGGTGGACCGCAGCCCGCAAGCGCGCCATCCTCGCGAGCCGGCTCGAGGCCACGAGCGGCGCGGTGGCGGCGCTGCGCGCCGCGGGCACCGCGGGCGCGACGCTCCTCAGCGGATCCGCGATCGGCTACTACGGGACGCCGGGGGACGCGCCGCTCGACGAATCATCCCCGCCCGGCCGGGACTTCCTCGCCACCGTCTGCCATGAGTGGGAGGCCGAGGCGCGCGAAGCCGACGCACGCGTGGTGCTGCTCCGCACCGGGCTGGTGCTGGGGCGCGGCGGCGGCGCGCTGCAACAGCTCGCCCTCCCCTTCCAGTTTTTCGCCGGCGGCCCGCTCGGCTCGGGCCGGCAGGTGATGTCGTGGATCCATCGCGACGACTGGATCGCGTTGGTCCGCTGGGCGCTCGCCAGCCCCGGCGTGCAAGGACCGCTGAACCTCACTGCACCAGCGCCCGTGACCAACCGGGAGATGGCGACGGCGCTCGGCCGCGCGCTGCAGCGGCCGTCGTTCATGCCGGCGCCCGCCTTCGCGCTACGGCTCGCGCTGGGCGAGATGGCCGACGCCATGGTGCTCAACGGCCAGCGCGTCCTGCCCCGCGTCGCGCAGAGCGGAGGATTCACGTTCAAGTACGCGAGCCTGGATGACGCGCTCGGCGAGATCTACGGCTCTCGTACGTAGGGGCCGGAATTACAGTGGCGAAGGTTTCCCCACCAGATACATCGCGCCGGTCGGCGCGGGCACGCCGCCAGCGGGTTCGAGCGTGACGGCGACGGCCACCGGCGGCAGGATGTCCACCGGCGTTTCGAAGTAGACCGAGCCGCCGCCGGACGCATCGGGCGTCAGCAGGCCGGCGCTCACGGGCGCCTGCGCCGTGACCACCCACACCTGGTACACGCGGCCGGGCGGCAGCGCCGGCAGGTTCGACACGGTGAAGACCATCCCGCGAGCGCGGCTCCAGAGCGCACGCGCCCGCGCGGTCTGCGCCACCTGCTGCCCCGCGAGATCGATGCGGGCCACGTCGGGCGCCGCAAACACCCCCATCGCGGACTGGGCCCGGACCGCCACGTTGCGCGCCTCGAGCGTCTGGCGCTCGGCCGCCGCCACCAGCGTCTGCGCCTGCCGCAGCTGCGCCTCGAGGTTCGAGACGCGCGTCTGCATGCGCTGCGCATAGAAGAAGACGCCGGCGCCAATCACCAGCATCGCGGCAATCTGCAGCCACGCCGGCAGCCCGCGCTGCTCGCGCACGACCATCGCCGATGCCGGGCCGGGAGCGGGCGCTGTCGCGGCGGCTCCCGTCATCTCCCCGAGAATGCGCGCGCGCAGCGACGGCGGCGGCGACACCTGCGGCACGGTGTGCGGCAGTGCGCTCGCCGCCAGCCGCATCTGGCGCACGTCGGCGGCGCACGCGGCGCACGAGCCCAGGTGCGCTTCGAAGGCGGCGCGCTCGGCCGGCTCCAGCGCTCCCAGCGCGTAGGCCGCGGCGTCGTGCTTCAGCTCGTCGTGGGCCGTGTTCACGGCTGCACCTCTACGAGCGCGTCACGAAGCTTCAGCAGCCCCAGCCGCATCCGCGTTTTCACGGTGCCCAGCGGCTGCTCGAGCCGCTCGGCGATTTCACGCTGGCTGAGCCCTTCGAAGTAGGCCAGCTCGATCGCCACGCGCTGCAGGAACGGCAGCCCCTCGAGCGCCAGCCGCACACGCTGGCCGCGCTCGGCCGCCATCATCTCTGAGGCCACATCAGGATTGGTGGCGGGCAGCTGCTGCAGCGTGAGGCCGTCGTCGTCGTGGACACGCCCTTCGGGACGGACGCGGCGGGCGCGGAAACGGTCGATCGCGCGGGTGCGGGCCATCACGAGCAGCCAGGCGGCGACCGTGCCGCGCGACTCGTCGTACTGGCCGGCGCGGCGCCACGCCTGCGCAAAGACGTCCTGGGTCACTTCCTCCGCGTCGCCCTCGTCGCCCAGGATCCGTAGCGCCAGCGAATACACGGCCCGGCCGTGTCGATCGTAGAGCGCCGCCAGCCCGCCCGAGTCGCCCGACGCCGCACGCTGCAGCGATCGCTGGTCCTCGCCCTGCGATTCGGACGAGCGGCCCGGAAAGCCGACGACGGCCGCAAACAGCCAGATCACCACGGTCTACGACGATCTACGGCCGGACGGGACGTTTGGATGGCGCGGCAGACCTGAAGGGTCTGCAGCCACGAACCCGCGTCATACGATCGGCGGAGCCCCGGTGCGGAAGTCGCCGCCCAGCACGCTGGCCGAGTTGGCCCCCAGCCAGCCGTCGAGCGCGCGGGCGTAGACGGACCGGAAGTCGGTCTCGTACTTCACGTCGCCGCCGTTGTTTTCCAAGGTCGGGTTCGACGGATTCGGGTCCAGTGAGGGCGCGGTGCCGTAGATGCCGCCGCGCACGGCGCCGCCCATCGCCATCATCACGGCTCCGGCGCCGTGGTCGGTGCCGCCGCTCCCGTTCTCGCTGATGCGGCGCCCGAACTCCGAGTACTGCAGCACCAGCGTGTCGTTCAGCAGCCCCTGGTTGCGCAGGTCGTTGTAGAACGCCAGCAGGCCGTCGCCGAAGGTGCCCATCAACGTCGCGTAGGCGCCGCCGCCGGCCGCCCCCTGCCCCGAGTGCGTGTCGAAGCCGCCGGTCTGCACCCAGAACACGCGGGTGCCGACGCCGCGGACCATGGCGCCGGCCACCGTGCGGAGCGCGAGCGCGAAACCGTTGTTGGGATAGGCGATGCTACCGGCGTAGGTGGCGACCGACCCCACGCGATCGAGCGTGGCAAACGCCTCTTGCGCGGTGCGGTTCACGAACGCCAGCTGCGTCCGATCGTCGGGCAGGTGCGACGCAATCGCCGTGGCCGCGGCACGCTCGCGCGTGGCCTCGGCGCCGACGTTGGGGCTGGCAAAGGCGTAGGTGGCCACGTTGGGAATCGCCGGCACGCTCACGTCGCGCGACGACAGCGCCTTCGGCAGCTCCTGCGTGGTCGACCAGCCGAGCAACGCGTCCTGCGGCAGCGTCGTGAGGTAGCGTCCGAGCCAGCCGTCGCTCTCCTTGAGCGTCGGATCGGCGGTGCCCCAGATGTCGTAGCCCTGGAAGTGCGACCGGCTCGAGTTGAGGTAGCCGGTGCGCTGAATCACCGCCAGCCGGCCGGCGTTGAAGATCTCGCGCAGCCCGGTCAGCCGTGGATGCAAGCCGATCGCGCGCCCCGCCGAGTCGGTACCGATCTGCAGCACCTGCCCAGCGGGCACGGCAATCGTCGGACGGCGGCTGAAATAGAACGGGTCCTGATACGGCACGACCGTACTGAGCGCGTCGTTGCCACCGCTCAGATACACGACCACCAGGTTGCGCGCCGCCGCACCTTGCGCGCGCGCGATGTCCGAGAGGAACGCCGGCGCGGCAAACGAGAGCGTGAACGCCGAGACGCCGCCGCGGATGAAGGTGCGGCGCGAGATACGAGGCGAAGTAGCCATGTCTGCGCGCCCCCTACATCAACTGGTATTCAGAGGAGCCGACGATGAGCCGGGCGACGCCGGCACCCTTCGACTGCAGCTGCGCCGTCGATCCCGTCCAGGCACCGCCGTCCACGATGTACGCCTTGAGCGCGTCGAGCGGCTGGGTATCGAACGGCGCCGGCGACAGGCGATCGAGGAAGTACTCGAGGAACGTGTCCGGCGAGTCCTTCGCGTTGGCGGCCGCGGTCGCCAGGTTGAAGCGCTGGTTCGCGGCAATCGTCGCCGCGAAGTTCATGCGCGACAACATCGCGCCGGTGGAGAACCAGCCCTGTCCCAGTTCCCAGCCCGCGACGTCGGGCGGCTCGAAGAGCGTCTGGCCCATGGCAATGAGCGGCGCCCGCATGTTGTCCACCGAGAAGCCGAGGAAGCCCACCTCTTTCACCGCGCGCACGGCGAACTCCACCGGCCATGCATAGCGCGAATGCCAGGTGGCGGGATTCTGGAACCAGCGCGACTGCAGCGTGTACTGCACGAGCGGCTTGATCCGCGTGTCGTTGCCCAGATAGACGCTGGTGGCGCCGCGCAGGTACTCCGGATCGGGCGGAAGGTCCTCGCTGACGAAGAAGTTCCACATCCTCCGCGCGAGCCGTTCCGCGGTGGCCGGATGCGTGGCGAGGGCGGTGATGAAGTCGATCCCGTCCTGCATGCCGGCGCTCGCGGCGCGCGCCGGAATCGTCTTCGAGCCGTCGCGGTAGATCGGGAACGTGAAGGTCTTGGCGGTCGGGTCGTGATTGTTCGGGATGTAGACGAACTCGTAGTAGCCGGCGGTGGTATTGGGATCGCCCACCAGCCGCAGGTTCCATCCGGTGAACACGCGGGCCGCGGCGTAGACGTCTTCCTCGACGTAGTGCCCGACGCCGAGGGTGAAGAGCTCCATGATCTCGCGGCCGAAGTTCTCCTGCGGGCGTTGCCGCGTGTTGGTGCGCCCGTCGAGCCACACGAGCATGGCCGGATCCCTGGCCATTTCCACGAGCAGATCGCGGAAGCTGCCCAGCCCCTTCTCGCGGAACGTTTCGATCTGCCCCTGCGGCCCCGGCAGCTCGCCGTCTTTGAGCGCCATCATCTTGGTGCCCTGGATGGCGCCGAAGGTCCCCGCCAGCTTGCTGTAGGCGGTGGCGAAGTGGTTGTGCCAGAAGAGCGCCATCTTCTCCTGGAGCGGACGGCGCGAGTGAATCATGCGGAACAGCCAGCGCTGGCGGGCGTCCTCGATGTTCGAGTTCGGCGAGAATCCACCAGCGCGCGCCAGGACGTTGATGTAGGCCGGGTTCCCGATCTTGCTGTCCACGTCGTCGGGCTGATCGTCCACGTTCATCACGTAGGCGAGCGCTTCGAACGTGGACATGCCCTCGAGATCCGACAGCTCCGCGGCGCTCGCGCCGAAGCCGGCGCGCCGCAGAAGATGTCCAAGGTGTTCGTGATCGACAGCCATTCGCTACCTTCTGGGGGGTGAATCATACGCCCACTCGCGCGGGATGCCGCGACGAAACCCGCACCGCAAAGAGGGCGAAGGCGGGCTATCCTAAGGCCGCTCACCCCTGCACATGGCTTCCACGAAGAAGACGACCAAGAAGAAGACGGCCAAAGCGTCCCGCCGTAAACGGCCGGCGGTCAAACGCGCCCGGACGGCCCGGCGCCGGCCGGCCAGGCGACCCTCGCCCCGCCCGCAGGCCCGCGCCGTCGCGCCGCCGTCATCCAGCGGGATCGCGCCCGGCATGCAGGCAATCAACACGTTCCTGGCCGTGGCCAACGTGCGCGCGTCGATGACGTTTCTGGAGCGCGCCCTCGGATTCGTGCCCGGTGTGGTGCTGCTGGATCCCGATGGACAGCCGCGCTACGCGGAAATGCAGCGGGATGGCACCGTGGTGATGCTGACGCGCCGCGGGGACGCCACGGCGCCGGGTGGCGGCGCCGCCGCGCTCTATACCTACGTCGAGGACGTGGATCGCGCCCTGACCGGGGCCCGCGACGCCGGCGCCGGCGTCGGCGATCCCGAAGACACCGCCTGGGGCGACCGGGCGGCGGTGGTCACCGACCCCGATGGCTACCGCTGGGTGCTGGCGACGTTCAAGAAGCTCGTGCCGTTTCAGGCAGGGTCAGGTGGGTCTGGTGGGCCACCTACCTGACCTAGAGAAGCCGCTGATAGGCGGCTTCGTACAGCGGCACGATCTTGTCGGCGCAGAACGCGTCGGTGACCCGGCAGCGCGCCGCCTCAGCCATAGCCTTGTGCTGCACGGGATCGGTCAGCAGCATCACGGCGCTGGCGGCCATGGCGTCGAGCGCTCCTGACGGGTGCAGGTAGCCGCTCTTGCCGTCTTCGATCACCTCGGGCACGCCGCCCACCCGCGACGCCACCACCGGTACGCCGCACGCCATCGCTTCGAGCGCGGCCAGGCCGAAGCTCTCCTCCGCCGACGGCAGCAGGAACAGATCGCTCACCGACAGCAGCGGCAGCACTTCCTCCTGCGCCCCCACCGCGTGCACGAGGTGCGACATGCCGAGCTCGCGCGCGGTGCGCAGCGCCGCCGGCAGCTCGGGCCCGTCGCCCACGAGCAGCAGGCGCGAGGGCACGGACCGGCGGATGCGGTCGAACACCGCGACCACGTGGTCGATGTGCTTCACGGGGCGGAAGTTGGAGATGTGCGCGACGATCTTCACCGCCGGGTCGCCGTCGGTGAAGCGCTCGCGCAGCGCCGGCACGTGCTGGCGCTTGTGCAGGCCGCAGTCGAGGAAGTTGGGGATCACCTCGATCTCGCTCTGCACGCCCAGCTCGGCGTACGTCGAGTCGCGGAGGCTCCGCGACACGGCCGTCACGTGGTCCGACTGATCGATCGAGAACGCGACGATTTCCGAGTACGACGGGTCGTTGCCGACGAGCGTGATGTCGGTGCCGTGGAGGGTCGTCACCACGCGGGGCGCGCGGCTGGCCAGCTTGGATGCCAGCACCTGCTTGGACAGGAACGCGGCGGTGGCGTGGGGCACGGCGTAATGCGCGTGCACGATGTCGAGGCTGAAGTCGCGCGCCACTTCCACCACCTTGTTGGCGATCGACAGCAGGTACTGCGGCTCGCGGAAGAGCGGATAGGTGGGCGTGAGCACCTGATGGAACATCAGCCCGGCCTGGTAGTCGCC